>ERZ773114.152-NODE-152-length-80847-cov-9.744702_pt1 | contig 80847 bp, 86 predicted proteins | sample MGYA00580564_ERZ773114 | MGnify/ENA primary metagenome ERZ773114 (study PRJEB29015, sample SAMEA2737836) | human gut metagenome | biome: human gut; feature: human-associated habitat; material: faeces | place: China | collected 2012 ... | reverse complement strand
CCCCCCCCGACTTCATAAACATTAATCCGTGACACTTTTGTGCCACAGTCACATACTGAAATTTTCATACTTTCACTCCTTGTTTTTTACATTATAAACTATATTTTTTTAATTTTCAAGATATAAATAAATTACCTGAACGCAACATCCTTGATATATAAAGACAAAATATCAACTATATCTGAAAATTCTTTGTCTGAATAAGTTTTTTCGCTCATTAATCTTTTATCAAGAGTTTTTGAAGGTATGAATTTTTGTAAATAGTATTTTTTAGCCCCCTTAATAAGCTCGCCTATTGAAATAAAATCTTTTTTATCAAGCTGTGATTTAACAACAGTTGTCCTGAATTCATAGTCAATCCCCGAATTCATAATAATATTAATACTTTCTTTAATCTTTTCAGTGTCAATATTAACCTGAGTAATATCCCTATATTTGTAAAGCGGAGCTTTAATATCCATTGCAATGTAATCAACTAAAGGCAAAACATCTTTCAAAACCGACGGGAATGTACCGTTCGTATCAAGCTTTACGAGAAATTCCATATCTTTTATTTGTTTTATAAAATCAATTAAATCCTTTTGCAGGCAGGGTTCTCCGCCCGTAATAACAACCCCGTCAAGCTTCCCTTTTCTTGAATTCAAAAATTCAAAAAAGCCGGCAGTTGTCCATGCCGGCTCATTTTTCATAACAATTAATTCGGGATTATGGCAATATCCGCATCTGAAATTACACCCGTATGTAAAGACAATTGTGCTTATTTTATCGGGATAGTCCAGAAGGGAAGTTTTTTGAACTCCGCCTATTTGCATTGACATTCCTTTATTTTAAATTCTTTTCTGTCAGCAAACTCTTTCTTTTTACCCTTATTCCATTGCTGCACAGGTCTTATATAACCGACAACACGCGAATATACTTCACACGATGAGCCGCATTCGGGGCAGGTAAAATGTTCACCCGCAATGTAGCCATGATTTGGACATGTACTGAAAGTCGGAGAAAATGTAAAGTACGGCAAATGATAATTATTACAAATCTTTTTAACAAGATTTTTCATTGTTTCCTTACTTTGAATTCTTTCACCGGCATAAATATGAACAACGGTACCTCCAGTGTATTTTGTCTGCAAATCATCCTGATGATCAAGAACCTCAAAGATATCATCTGTATAATTTACAGGCAGCTGCGTAGAATTTGTGTAATAAGGATATTTTTCCCTATCAAGTTTTGCCAGCCTGTAAGAAGTGCCTTCACCGGGAGTTGCCTCTAAATTGTAATTGTTTCCTGTTTCTTTTTGAAATTCAACAATTTTCGCTCTCATAAAATCCATAACGTCAAGCGCAAACTGTTTTCCTCTGAAACTTCCGATATCATCTCCGAGAAGATTTAAGCATGCTTCATTCATACCGATTAAACCAATTGTTGAGAAGTGGTTTTTCCAGTAAACGCCAAAACGTGACTTAATATCACGCAAATAAAATTTCGTATAAGGGTATAAGTCTTTGTCTGTCAAATCTTCCAGTAATTTCCGCTTAATTTCAAGACTTTCTTTAGCAATTTCCATTTTTTGAGAAAGTTTTTCAAGGAACTCGCCTTTTGTTTTAGAAATTTCAGCGATTTTGGGAAGATTAACCGTTACAACACCGACAGACCCTGTAAGAGGATTTGAGCCGAATAAGCCGCCGCCTCTGTATTCAAGTTCTCTGTTGTCAATTCTTAAGCGGCAGCACATAGAACGGGCATCTTCAGGTGACATATCCGAATTAATAAAGTTAGAGAAATAAGGAATGCCGTATTTAGCAGCCATTTCCCAAAGACCGTTAATATTTTCATTATCCCAGTCAAAATCTTTTGTAATATTATAAGTCGGTATAGGGAATGTAAATACGCGCCCTGAATTGTCGCCTTCCATCATAACTTCAAAGAATGCTTTATTAAGCATATCCATTTCTTTCTGAAATTCTTTATATGTACGTTCCTGAAGCTCACCGCCGATTATAACAGGCTGTTCGGCATAATAAGAAGGAACTGTTAAGTCCATTGTGATATTGGTAAACGGAGTTTGAAAACCTACACGTGTCGGAACATTCATATTAAAGACAAATTCCTGCACAGCCTGTTTAACCTGTGTATAATCCAGATTATCATAGCTTATAAACGGTGCAAGCAGTGTATCAAAATTTGAAAAAGCCTGTGCACCTGCGGCTTCTCCCTGCATGGTGTACATAAAGTTTACAATCTGCCCTAAAGCTGTTCTGAAATGCTTTGCGGGTGCACTTTCAATTTTGCCTCTTACTCCCGTAAAACCTTCTGTCAACAAATCTTTTAAATCCCAGCCCACACAATAAACAGATATAATATTCAAATCATGAATATGAATATCACCGTTAAGATGTGCATTTCTGATATCAGCAGTATAGATTTTATTGAGCCAGTACTGTTTGCTGATTTCGGATGCAATATAGTTATTCAACCCTTGAATTGAATAAGCCATATTTGAATTTTCATTAACTTTCCAATCCAATTGTTTTAAGTAGCCTTCTACAAGATTAATATTCGCATCTTTATCAGACGCTGTTGGATTGGACATAAACGCTCTTTTAGCAGAGCCTAAAGTAACAACATTACTGCCGTTCAAAATTGCGTTGTTCATAATAAACATTTCTCCCAGATTTCCGTGGTAACATCAACTTCAATAAGCATTCCGACTGTCTCACCAATTCGGGAGGTCATGTACAAGTTTTTAAACCTTATACAGAGGACACGGCTGCGGTCCAGTGTGGGAATTTCACCCATGCTTTCCTTATCAAAGTATCTATAATTTTATAACTTTGTTTAAAATTTGTCAACAAATCATAAGATTTATTTGACATGATTATTTTCTTATTTTACGATTTTCACATAAAGAGGGAATGGAGTGAACATCTCCAGCTGTGCCGCAACCGTAAAAGCCGGAATACTCGGAAAAACTTAGTTCCTGCGAGCATCGGGAATAAGATATATTTTTCTCAGTTGTCCTCTAATGAATTAAGAATTATCCAGAGGATTTTTTAATGTCACTGACAGCCGTAAAGACTAATAATGCAAGAGTGGGAACATGCCCGCACGGATTGCCTTTAGGAGCATGCCCGATTTGTAACGGCATGGGAGGCGGAGGCGGAATGAAAAAAGCTGACTTTTCCGCCAAACCAGGTGAAATGAGCTGGAATGAATGCGCCGCAATAGGAGCATTCTTAAAAGCACAACAAAATGCAAAGCTTCAACGTGAACAGGATGCACAAAATTTTGCAAAAAACATTCAGGCTTTCCAGAATGCATTAATGAATTCAAGCCAAAAATTAGCTAATATTGCACAGTTTTTTTCAAACAATACACCTGCAATAATTGCAAAACCCGTCAATTTTGTATTAAATACTGTTCTCGGCGGAATTGTAAGAACAATCGCAAATATTCCGGCTGCTATCTCAAATGCAATTCAGACATTACAACAAAAACTGGCTGATATCTCGGATAAATTAACGGCAATGATGGGAGAATTAAAGACCTCAATCGAAAAGAAAATTTCGGAAGCTTTTAAAGATTTGAAAAAGAAAGTAAAATCTTTATTCTCAATATTCCAACCCATGGATGCCGATAATGACGACAAACAAATTGATGAAACCAAAAAAGCTTTTGAACTGAAAACATTCATACATGATTTATATAAAAAGCTTACCGAAACTGAAAAGGATTTAGAAGAAAATGACAATTAGTCCGCTGCGCGACAGCGAAACATTAAGACAGCAAAGAAATCTTACAACAACACAGAAACGGGCAAGTACAGAAACAAAAGAAGGAGTTCTGGTAAATAACTTTATAAAAGATTGTCCCGACTGCAAAGTAAATCTTGAAGACACCTGTGATACTCTGGTGATATCAGAAAGTTCAAAGATGCCCTCAAGACTTTATGAGAAAAACCGCTCATCAGAAAAAAATATTCTTCCGATAAGCGCTATAGCAACGGGAGTTATGGGGACAATCGCCCTGCTTTCCGCGTTTGTAAAACGCAACACGCGTCTTAATTTAAAAATATCAGATGAAAAACGGCTCCCGCAGCTAACAAGAAATGTAGCTCTTAATGATGAAAAGCATCAGGCGCTTTATCAGATGATTGCTAGTCCTACAAGGAAAACAATCCTTGCTGGCATTGGAGTATTAACCCTTAGTGCCATGGCTTTTATGGGAAAAACATTCTTTGACGGCTTTAAAGATGTCTGGGTAAAAAAACGCGAAGCCGATATTCAAAAAGATATGCAGGAAAGATTAATTGATATAGAAACCCAGTCATTTGCGGGCAAAATTCAAATAACAAGAAGCATGCTCTCGGAAAAAGCCCGTGAATTCAGCAGATATCTTTCTGATGATAATGAACCAATTCTGCCTAATTTCGGCAAACACCTCAGATTTACAGGCAGAAACGACAAAAAAAATTCGGATAATAACAACAGCCTGAATTATTTCCTTCTCGGTGCGGGAACAGTTGCTGCAATAATAGGTTTAGGTTATTTATCACTTAAAAATTTAAGCAAAAGTAAAACACTGCTGGAAGATTATGTAAAAGACAGAAAAAATATAATTAAAGATATTGTACAAAAATCCACTAATCTTACAAAAGAAAATGACAAAAAACTTCTTGAAGCACATTTTCAATCAATTGACGCAAACGCAGATACGATAAAAGAATATTTAAAAGGTATTAATTGGGATAAAACAGAAACAGAAGAATTTATTCAAAAACTTATAAAAAAATCCGAAACATCTACAACAAAGGTAAATGAAACAATAGGCGGCGACGGTACGCCAAAACCGACATTTTATTCACACGTCGATGATTACAGAGCATTTTTCTATAACTGGCTTTTGGATACGGATAATAAACAGTTTAAACAATTATTCTTCGGAATTACAGGTCTTACAGCTCTGAGTTACGGCGGCAAGCTTGCAGGAGATGCAGTAAAAGAAGTTCAGGTAAAAAAACTTAATGCACAAACAGAAGTGGATTTGCAAAACAGACTTGTTTCAACAGAGCTCAGAAACTTTAAATCTAAAAAAGAAGCTGCAATACAGCCGCTTGTCGATGAATTTTACAAACAGGCGAAAAACGGCAAACCCAAAGAAGAATTAAAGGTAATAGCAGATAACATATTGTTTGAAATTAAAAACGGACCTCCGTTTGTATATTCATAAAAAGGAGCATCAATGTATATTCAGCCGTATAACTTTCAAAATCAATATATGCCCTGCAGACTTCCTGAAGGAAATAGAAATTATACAATAGTAGACAAAAACAAAGTTGATTGTTTTGTTTCGCAAAAAGAAGCCACATTACCTTACCTTGCAGACATTCTGGCTCATTCAAACAATGAAGCGCAAATTGTAGAAACCCTGCATATAATTAATTCCATGCTCGATAACGGGGTTAAAGGAATTGATAAAATGTATCCTGTTTTATCGCGCTTTAACAATACAACCTCACCTAATATTCAAACATATTTAGCGGGAATTTACAGAAAAACCCAGGTTCCTGATGCATTTGGACCTCTAGTTAGAATGTTAATTCAAAATGCTTTACATCCTCAAGCCTCAAATTTTGATCCTGATGAAGAGATTGGAGGAGCCATTCTATCCTACATTTCAGACCGTTTCAGAAATCAGCCGCAAAAATAACATGTTACAAAATCTTAACATGATTAACGGCATGATTAAAGTTTTAAATCTCATGTGTCGATAACATGGATACGAGTACTAAGTAAACGAAAGGAAGTTCGACAGCAATGGGAATGGCAGCGTCACAAGCTAGATTTTTAGGTCTGACAGCCAGAAAAACCAATGTTGAATTTGAGGGTCAACAGATTAACCAGCAAAGAACAACATTGTCAAACCAGTCTGCTAACTACTACAACGATATGTTGGGTATGTCAGTACCTGTTCCGCCGTCTGTCGACGATTACACTAAAACCGTGTATTCCTTCGAAGACGGAGCGTTAACAAACCAGATAACAGCAATGATTGCTCAGCCTGACGGAACTTATACCGTAAGCTATTTAAGACAATGGACAGATGATTTCTCGGTTGTCGGCGCATCTACAAGCATTGTTAATGCTAATGCAGATAAATCAGTATTTAAAGTCGGTTCAACCACATTAAGAACATTAGGAACAATCCCGACAAAAGGTGACGGAACATACGATGCGGCAGCAGGCGGCAGCGATGAATATCTGGAATCTTTATCAGCTTCTCAAATTGAACAACTGAAAAAAGAAGAAGAAGAATATATTAAGCTTTTAAAAAGTAAATACGGTGATGATGATTATCTTGTAAGATATGTTAAAAATACGACTACAGGAGAATACAGCCCTTACTTCTATAAAAAATCAGATTTGACAGGTGCAAATTACGATGCTAACGGCAACTCTCAATCCAATATCAACTGTTATACAATCGGCAGCGAAACAAAAAGCGAAGAAGTAAAAGCTTCAGTCGGCTGCGAAATTGAAAAAGACAGTTCGGGACGTTACATTAATATTACTATTCCTCAATATGATGAAAACGGCGATCCTATTGAAGGTTCCGGCATAACTTATTCGTTAACGACTTCTACAGTTACGGATCAGGATGCATACAATGATGCTATGAACGCGTATGAGTACGAAAAATATGAATACGATCAGGCTATTAATGAAATTAACGCAAAAATCGAGATTGTACAATCACAAGATAAAAACCTTGAATTACGATTAAAACAACTCGATACCGAACAAGATGCAATTTCCACAGAAATGGATGCAGTTCAAAAAGTTATTGAAAAAAACACTGAAGGAACATTTAAAACCTTCGGCTAGGAGCACAACCGCTCTATTAAAAATAAAAAAAATTTTTCCTTTCCCTTTTTCCTATTGATTTTCCAACGACAAGCGCAAGCAAGTCGTTTTTCTTTTTTATAAGCTTGATACTCAACACTGTAGTATAGGTTTATAAAAAAATTTTATGTTAAAATATTAATTATGAGCTTTCGTGAAAAATATTCTAAAATTCTTGATACCGTGCAAGAAGAAATAAATCAGGTTTCAGCAGGATTAACATGCGGCGTTGACATTCAAGAACCCCTGAAATCTAAACTTTTCGAATTGCTGAATGCTCCGTCAAAACATATAAGACCTCTGATATCTTTTTTATATTTAAAGTCCCTCGGGCTTAATATCGACGAAAAACAAATTATGCTGCAAACAGTTATTGAACTCGTACATAATGCGTCGCTTATTCATGATGACGTAATAGACGAAAGCAACATAAGACGAAATACTCAAACATTAAACAGTAAATTCGGTAACAAATTAGCTGTTATCTCAGGCGATTACCTGCTTTCATCAGCTCTTCACAGACTTGGAAAACTTAACTCAATACATCTCATTGAAATGTTTTCGGATACTCTTGCCTGTATGGCAAACGGTGAAATAAAACAGCAGTTTGATAAATATAAAATCCCTTCAATTGAAAAATATATAGAAAAAACAATTCAAAAAACAGCTAAACTTTTCGAAACATCGGTAAAGGGCAGTTTGTTTTTAGCAGGTTCAAGTGAAAACGGCACGGAATTTGCCAGAAATTTTGGTATAGCCTTCCAAATTCGTGATGATTTAATCAATATTCAAACAACAAAAACTGATTTGAATGACGGCATATATACCGCTCCCGTAATCTATGCGGGCGGCACGGAAAATTATACAGACGGTATTGAAAAAACCCGTTCTTTGTTAAATAATTACATAGATAATGCTTTTCACGCAATAAATCATATAGAAGATAATAAATATAAAACAGCAATAACAGAGCTTTTAGGACTAATCAGAAATGAATAAAATAAAAGAATTTATACAAAAAGTTAAAGAAAATTATCTTAAAATCAATCCTATGGTAAGAGAAACCATAGAAACCATTATATTTGTAGTTGTAATGGTTATAATAATAAGATTTTTCATAGGTGAAATCCGCTGGATACCTTCGGCATCTATGCGTCCGACACTGATAGAAGGCGACAGAATTATTGTTGAAAGATTTTCAAGATTTTATACAACCCCAAAACGCGGCGACATTATGGTTTTTTATCCGCCGTTTGAAAAACTTAAAAATACGCCCTGGAAAATATTTTCACGTCTTACCGGTTTTTTCTGTAAAGATGTTGCATACATAAAGAGGGTAATTGCCACTCCGGGAGACATCTTTGAAATTAAAACCGATAAAGAAGGCAAAAGTATTGTTTATATCAATGGAGAGCCACTTCATGAACCATATATAAGAAGCGAATATTATGATAAACCCTGTACAAAAGATATGCTTTGCGGACCTGTGCAAATCCCCGAACATCAATACCTCATGATGGGTGATAACAGAGGAAATTCCTATGACAGCAGGTGGTGGGGATTACTTCCCGAAGACAGGTTTATCGGACGTGCAGTATTTCTTTTCTGGCCTTTAAACCGTATAAAAACATTCTAAAAAAAACGCCTTTTAAAGGCGTTTTTTACATTAATAAATGATAATATTTCATATAATCTGCCATTATTTGTGAACTTGTTGCGTTTGCTACAGTAGCTTTCATCTCTTGATTTCGGTCTGTTTCCGAAGATTTTTGAACTTTTTCGGTTTCCTTATTATCGGGAGCATTTTGTTGAATTCTTTCCTGTTCCTGAACTTGCGCGGCATATTCTTCAACAGCAGCCTGAATTTCTTGCATCCGTGCTTTATCACCGGAATACGAACCTGTAGATTCAATACCGTTTTCCTGAAATTCCTGCAGAATTTGCGCCCATTCATTATAATTAGTAACAGAGGTTCCCTGAGCTTGAGCCGCAGCCTGAGCCCGTCTCAATTCGTCTTCTGATTCAATACCGTCAACTTTTATAGCCATAGAATCTCTCCTTAATATTACTTCTAATATTATTAAGTATATTATTCCCGTCAGATTTCAGAAAATATAAATTTTGTAAAAAAAATTAATAATTATAACTTAAAGTTTAATAATTCGGATATAGTCATATTTAATGCTTCTGCAATCTGTAAAAGATTAGTATATCTTATATCGGCATTGCCACGTTCGATCTCGCTGATAGTCCGTCTTGAAACTAAAGACTTTTCTTCCAAATCTTCCTGGCTTAATCCTTTTCTAAGCCTTTCATATCTTATTTTTTGCCCCAATTGAAGCAGTCTTTCGTCTTTCATATATAAATCCTATACTATTGACAAACATATAAAAATGTTAAATAATGTGTTTATAAACATTATTATGTTCAAATACGCATTAATATTCATTGGAGGAAATGTTATGAACAAAGGATTTACATTAGCCGAAGTACTGATAACATTAGGAATTATCGGCGCAGTTGCAGCAATGACAATACCTAACCTTATTCAAAGCTATAAAGAAAAAGAGTACACAGCAAAGTTAAAAAAATTTTACTCGGTTATGGAAAATGCCGGACGACTTGTCGAAGAAGAATATGGTTCAGTTGACAGTTGGGGATTATCAAACTCTTTTGTAGAAAATGACTCAACACCGCAAGAACAAATAGATGCTAAAGAAAAAAGTAAAGAAATTTTTTGGAAAAGATATTCAAAATTTATACACTTGACCGAACAGAAGGGAAGTAATATTGAAACAATTTATGGGATGGATAAGAAATCTAAACTGTCAACCGCCGGACAATTAAAGCGATTTTGGACTTTTAATGACGGCACTACAGTAAGAACGACATGGCTTCAGGCATCATCTACAAACTGTTCAAATAATAACTCATGCGGAGATTTATCAATAGATTTGAACGGGAGCAATGGACCAAATGCGGTAGGACGCGATATTTTCTTTTTCGAAATAACAAAAAACGGAATAAAACCCATGGGTTACAAAGGAACTAAAGTAAGACCTTTTGAACAATGGTGCATACGCGGTCAAGAAGGAGCGTATAACGGTTATGGGTGTACCGCATGGGTTATTTATAATGAAAATATGGATTATCTGCACTGCGACGGATTAGGCTGGGACAAAAAAAACCGCTGCAGGTAAATTGTTTAATTAAATATTAAATAATTAGAATTATTAAGAAATTTTTACAAATATCTGAAAACTTGCTTTAATAATGTTTTTTTAAGATTCAAGCAAACATTGTTAGTGTGGCGTTTTTAGAAAAACATTCATAAAAAATCAAATTATTTCAGCCCGAAAACATGTCTAAACCGCTTGCAAACAAATATTTTGCAAGTATGATTATAGTAACGCCTGAAAATAGGTGTATATTTAACAGCCGAATTTAATCAAATGAGGAAAATATGTCAAAAGACGTTATAGAATTAGAAGGTACAATTTTAGAGGCAATGCCGAATGCAATGTTCCGCGTAAAACTCGAAAATGACCACGAAATACTCGCCCACATTTCAGGCAAAATAAGAAAAAATTTCATAAGAATTTTGCCGGGCGATAAAGTAAAAGTTGAAATGACACCATATGATTTAAGCAGAGGAAGAATTACCTTCCGCCTAAAATAAATCTCACGTACAAACACAATATAAAGGAAAGAAAAATGAAAGTCAGATCATCAGTAAAACCAATGTGCGATAAATGCAAATGTATTAAAAGAAAAGGCAGAATCGCCGTAATTTGTGAAAACCCTAAACATAAACAAAGACAAGGTTAAATTTTGCGTAGAGTGGAGTGAACGTAAGTGAATGAACTCGAAGTAGCGCGCAACGAAATGAGCGGAAATTTTATGTAATAAAATGGAGCGAATGACAGTATAGCGTGAAGCAATAATTTAATACAATCTAAAAATAGTTGAATTGACGGACTTAAACGGTCAATGGTGAGGAAGTATTTAACCCTCATACACAAAAAAATCTAACAACAGGGGGCGGAAAATAAGGAACACAGCCCATACGCTTATAAGTTTCTTAGCCCGCACCGCAAGCCAAGAAAAGGAGAAAACAGAAAAATGGCAAGACTTGCAGGGGTAGATTTACCTCGTAACAAAAGAATGGAAATAGCATTAACATACATCTACGGTATCGGACCGACAAGAGCAAAAAAAATTCTTGATGCTACTAAAATTTCACCTGATTTAAGAACAGATGATTTAACAGATGAAGATATTAAATTGTTAAGAAATGAATTGGCTAATTACCACATCGAAGGTGACCTTCGCCGTGAAGTTACATTACACATTAAACGTCTTCAGGAAATCGGTTCTTACAGAGGTTTAAGACATAAACGCAACCTTCCTTGCCGCGGTCAGAGAACAAAAACTAATGCAAGAACAAGACGCGGTAAAAAAGGCTTAGCAATCACTAAAAAGAAAACAGCTTAATCTGTAAAAAACAGAAAAGCAATGTAACAAAAATAATAAGCAATGTTAAAAAAAAGGAAATAGAAAATGGCAAGACCAGTAAAAACTAAGAAAAAAGAAAAAAAGAACGTATTGCAAGGTGTTGTACACATCCAATCAACATTTAACAATACAATCGTAACTTCAACAGATACTCAAGGTAATGCTATTGCTTGGGCAACAGCAGGTGCTACAGGTTTTAAAGGTGCTAGAAAAGGAACACCTTTTGCAGCTCAATCAGCAGCTGAACTTGTTGCTAAAAAATCAATCGATCAGGGTATGAAAAAAGTTGAAGTTCATATCAAAGGACCTGGTTCAGGCAGAGAAACTGCAATCAGAGCTATCCAGGCTGCAGGTTTGGAAATTACATTAATTAAAGACGTAACTCCAATTCCTCACAACGGATGCCGTCCGCCGAAAAAACGTCGTGTTTAATACGATACAGAGTAAATGAAACATAACCGGCAGGGGCTTGCTTAAAAGCCAGAACAGCAAACCATAGACGCCCTGCCCCAATCAAAAGGAGAAAATTAAAAAATGGCTAGATATACAGGACCATCAAATAAATTATTCAGAAATAAAAAAGTTAAAGATTTGTCTAACAGAAAATTAACTTCTTCTATGAGACAAACTGCTTCAGGCCAGCACGGCGCTGTAAGAAAAAAACTTTCTGAATATGCTATTCACTTGGCAGAAAAACAAAAAATCAGATTTACTTATCTGGTAAGTGAAAAACAATTCGCTAAATATTATAAAGAAGCAGCAAGAAGAAAAGGGGTAACAGGTACTATCCTTTTACAAATTCTTGAATCAAGATTAGACAATGTTCTTTACAGAGCAGGCTTGGGTATTACACGCAAACAGACAAGACAAATCGTAAACCACGGTCATGTTCTTGTTAACGGTAAAAAAGTTGACATTCCATCTTACCTTGTTAAAGCAGGTGATGTAGTTACCATTAAATCAAAAAGCAGCGCTTTCTTAAAAGGTGTAACAGAAATGATTGATATGGCTTGCGCACCGGCTTGGATGACAATTGATAAAGAGGCTCTAAAAATCACTTTCGATAGAATTCCTGAAAGAGAAGAATTAGACCCAGACTTCAAAGAACAACTTGTAATCGAGTACTACTCTAAATAACGCGAGGTGCCCGAAGGCACTCCTCCACAAAAGGGCATTTACAGTCCGGAGTGGAAACCGGCTTTGCCGGCAAATAGTTAATCAAAAACTAGGAGATTAAAAAATGGAATTGAAAATTAAATGTGTTAATACAACAACAAGTTCTGACGGTTCACAATACGGAAAGTTCGTAATCGAACCGTTGGAAAAAGGCTTTGGTACAACAATCGGTAACTCTTTAAGACGTGTACTTCTTTCAAGCCTTGAAGGAACAGCTGTTACTTCAGCAAGAATAGAAGGTATTACTCACGAATACACCGCAATTCCGGGTGTATTGGAAGATGTTATTGATGTAATGCTTAACCTTAAAGGATTGGTTGTAAAAACTGATTCCAAAGAGCCTCAACATTTAAGAATAGATGTTGATCGTCCGGGTGCAGTACTCGCAAGTGATATCCAGCTTCCAGCAGGTGTTAAAGTTGTTAACCCTGACTGGTTGATTTGTACGGTTGCAGACGGCGGAAGCTTCCACGCTGACGTTGTTGTTGAAACCGGTAAAGGTTATGTAGCTCATGACGTTCCGAGAGATTCTAAAGGCGTTTCAATTGATGTTCTTCCTATTGATGCAACATTCATGCCTATCAAACGCGTAAGCTATACAGTAGAAAGCACCCGTGTCGGTGATTCTATTGACTTTGACAAATTAACTCTGGAAATCTGGTCTAACGGTTCAATTGATGTAACAAACGCATTAAGCCAGGCTTCAAATCTGTTGATTGACCACTTTATGCAAATCGCATCAATCACAGGTCAGCCCGTAATCGCACCTTCAATGACTATTGAAGAAAAAGTTGAAGACGATACAAACGCTCCTACAATGACAATTGAAGAATTGGAACTTTCAGTAAGAGCATACAACTGTCTGAAACGCGCAAGCATTAACTCAATGGCTGAACTTTTGAAAAAATCGGAACATGATTTGTTAAATATTAAAAACTTCGGAAAGAAATCTTCTGACGAAGTTATCGAAAGACTTCACCATTTCGGTTTAGACTTAGCTCCAAACCCTGAAGTTGAAGAAGAAGTATAATAATTAAGAAATAAAGGAATAAAAAAATGAGACACCAAACTAAAAAACATACGCTGGGAAAGGCAAAGGATCAAAGAGATGCTTTGTTACGCTCCTTAGCAACTGAACTTTTTGTACATGGTGAAATCAAAACAACTATGGCAAGAGCAAAAGCTTTAAGACCATACGCTGAAGAAATTATCACCCTTGCAAAAAGAGGCGACTTACATGCTCGCCGTCAAGCAGCTAAATTCATTTTTGACAAAGAAACAGGAAAATATATGGATTTAGCAACAGGCGAAGTTTTTGAAACACCTTCTGCTGATAAAAAATTAGCTGAAGAAACAGTTTTAAGAAAACTTTTCGTAATCATCGGCAAAAAATATTCTGACCGCCAAGGCGGATATACTAGAATATTCAGATTACCGCCAAGACGCGGCGACGCTTCTGAAATGGCTTTAATCCAGCTGGTATAAGCCTATGCGTTATACGCTTCAGGTTCAGTATATCGGTAAAAATTATGCCGGAAGTCAAATTCAATTTGAAAACGGTATAGAAATACAAACTCCGACAATACAAGGCGAACTTGAAAAAGCAATCAGTACATTGATATTCGGTGATACCGAAAATAATAACCGGCGATTTAAAACAGTCTTTTCCGGAAGAACTGACAGAGGAGTAAACTCCAAAGGTCAAGTGGTTCATTTTGACACAGACAAACCTATTGTTGCTTCAAAGTTTGTCTATCAATTGAATGAAATTTTACCTAAAGATATTTCTGTCAGTGATTTAAAACAGGTTGATGCCAGTTTTCATGCTCAAAAATCCGCTAAACGCAGATATTACAGGTACATTTTTATAAATCGCAAATGTAAAAATGCGTTTGACGGCGATTTAATGAGAATAAAATATGACATCAATATTGAAAGAATGCAAAATGCCCTAAATTATTTATTAGGCGAGCATGATTTTTCAAGTTTCAAAAGTTCCGGAACGCTGAACCCGAGCAAAGTCTGTTTTATAGAAAAAGCCGAATGTAAAAAAGACGACGATAAAGTAATTATTGATATTGCAGGAAACAGATTTCTTTATAACATGGTAAGAACTATCGTCGGAACCCTTTTAGAAATAGAAGGGCATAACCGTTCCGCAGAATATATGAAACAAGTCCTTGAGGCTTGTGACAGAAAAAAAGCAGGACAGACAGTCAGTCCTTACGGATTGACATTAATTAAAGTAGAGTACTAAAAATACTAATAGAAGGAAAATAAAAATATGAAAACATATTCAGCAAAACCTCTTGAAGTTGAAAGAAAATGGTATCTAATCGATGCTGAAGGAGAAATCCTCGGCAGATTGGCTACCAGAGTCGCTAATATTTTAAGAGGAAAAAATAAACCTGAATATACACCGAACGTTGATACAGGTGATTTCGTAATCGTAATCAATGCTGACAAAGTTTTGGTTTCAGGTAAAAAAGAAACTGATAAAATTTATTATCACCACACAGGTTATCCGGGTGGTTTAAAATCAGCAAGCGTAAAAGAAGTACGTGAAAAAGATGCAAGACTTTTAATTGAAAAAGCAGTTAAAGGTATGCTTCAACACAATACTTTAGGTGATACTCAATTCACTAAATTAAAAGTGTACAACGGATCTGAACATCCGCACGCAGCACAAAAACCAATCGTGCTTGAAAAGGAGGCTAAATAATGGCAGATAAAGAAATTATGGCTACCGGACGCAGAAAAACCTCTATTGCGGTTGTAAAACTCGTTAAAGGTAAAGGCAGAATTTTTGTTAACGGTAAAACATTGAAAAACTATATCGGTAACAGACCTGCAATTGAAATGTTAGTATACAGACCTCTTGTATTAACAGATAATCAGGAAAAATACGATGTAAAAGTTAAAGCAGTAGGCGGCGGTGTTGTTGCTCAATGCGGAGCTATCAGACATGGTATTTCAAGAGCTCTTGTTAAAGCTAACGAAGAATACAAAAATGTATTACGTTTAGAAGGATTGTTAACACGTGACCCGCGCGTTAAAGAACGTAAAAAATACGGTCGTAAACGTGCAAGAAAACGTTTCCAATTCTCAAAACGTTAATATTCTCAAAATACCAAATTATATACAGAAAGACGGTTTTCAACAAACCGTCTTTTTTTATGTTAACAATTGTAACGAAAAATCTGCCTTGTGAAATCCAAACTTTTCAGAATACTTTATATGTATAAGAGAGAATAAAAAAACATAAGGAGAGACGAGATGACTTTTTTAGCAATTGATGCACAGAAGAATTTATTTACATTGCAGAAAAGCCAACTGCAATTCGAACAAACATTAGTAATGAGCAGAGCAAACTATATTACTAAACAAATGGGTTACAGAGCACAAGAGTTGGAGAAAACTGACACAGATCCGGATGATGATGCAACCTACATTGCATTGCAACAGCAAGAATCTTATCTGGAGACAAGGCAGGATTCCCTGGATTCACAGATAAGTTTAATGGAAAATGAAATTTCCAGCTTGAAGAACCTTGTTACAAATAATATCAAGACATCTTGCAGCTTGAACTTAATCGGCAGCTAATTAAACTAGCGTAAGAACTCCACGCTACGTATAAAGTTTAACGATTAAACAGCTCAACTGTATTAAGCATTAATGATGCTATTGTCATCGGGCCTACACCGCCCGGTACAGGTGAAATATATGCGGCGATTTTTGAAACTGTTTCAAAATCAACATCGCCGCGGACTTTCCCTTCCACGTCTCTAAAAATACCAACATCTATAACAACGCAATCAGATTTTAACATTTTTTCCCCTATAACATTTTTCCCTACTGCTGACACAATGATATCAGCAGTTTTTGTTATATCGGAGAGAGTTTTCGTATGGCTGTGGCACATTGTAACTGTTGCATTACGCTTTAATAACATTTGAGCCACAGGTTTACCTACAAGATTTGAGCGTCCTATGACTACAACGTTTTTGCCTTCAAGTTTTATCTTATATTCATCTAACAACAGCAGTATCCCTTTTGGTGTACAAGGATAAACATAAGGTTCTTCACCTGCAAAGAGTTTTCCCATATTATATGGAGTTAATCCGTCAACATCTTTTTCAGGCTTTATTGCATCGATGATTTTAAATTTATCGATGTGCTCCGGTAAAGGAAGCTGGACAAGAATTGCATTTACTGAGTTATCGTTGTTAAGTTCTTCTATCTTTGCCAGAAGTTCATTCTGTGAAATGTTAGATGGATAATTTATGACTACAGAATTTATTCCAAGATTTTCAGCAGTTTTTTTCTTGTTTCGAACGTAAATTTGGCTTGCAGGATCATTTCCGACAAGAATAACAGCAAGTGTCGGTTTTTTAGGCATTTTATCAAGTTTAGCCTTCAAATCACAGAATATTTTATCTCTTAATTTTTTACCGTCTAAAATTATTGCCATTTTACCTACTCTCTAACCTGAGGAAGATTTAACCTGAAATAAAACTGTTTAATTGCATCCTGTATCAGTTGAGATTCTCTATCCATCGCATGGTATTTCAATTCATTGTCAACAGGGATTACACCCAAAACATCAAGATCAAAACGCTTTAAAAGCTCATACACAGAAGGAAGATTTGTATTATCGACCTTATTTATTACAACACCAAGCTGATTTCCTGCCGCGTATTTCGCACTGAATTCTTCTATACGTTTTGCAAGATGAGCACTTTCATCTGTAGGGTTTGCAATTATAATAGTTGTATCAATATCAGTATCTACAAGCTGATTTAAGTATTTTAAATCAAATTCACAGTCAAAAATTACAATATCATATCTTTCTATAAGTTTCAAAACCGCATCGTTAATTTGACCTGTAATCGGGCATCTGCAGTCTTTGGAGCCTACAAACCAGGAAACAATAATATCTACGTTTTCATCAAGTGAAACAACAATATCTTCCATTGCCCATTCGACAAACTCCTGTTTTGACATACCTTCGGGAATACCTGTTTTATATTCATGCTTTCCGCTTCTGATACCGTAAATCGTATTTCTAATATCAAGCCCGAAGCTATGAGCTAACTCGCTTGTCAAATCATTATCAAACAAGAGAATTGATTTTTCAGGGAAGTATTCCTGAAAAATTCTTAAAAATGCCTTTGTAACAGTAGTTTTTCCACTTCCGCTTTTTCCTGTTATTGCTAATTTAAAAGTCAAATTGAATACCTTTCTTTAGTTATTCCCCAATAAGTTTATACAAACCCTGTGTGGTGGGTGGAGCGGCTACGCTCCTTTCTCTCAAACTCTCTGATAGTTTTCTCGTCAAATCCATCGCCTTTTTCGCCAGTTCTTCACTCAAGCCTCCTGCACCGCAAGAAGGTGTAACAAGAGAATTTTCTATAATAATTTTCTCATCAATACCTTTTTCCGTCAAATACTTAACAGCTTTATCAAAAACAGAAATCATAGAATTCAAATCTGTTTTTTCTAAGATTTCAGGATGAAGTGTAGGAACAACGCCCCACGCAATTTTACCGCCTGCTTTAAGAAATTCTTCCAATTCTTTGCTAAAAAGACTTAAATTTTGTGCAAATGTATATGCATCAAGATTAATAATATCAACACCCGCATTTACAGGCATATTCCAGTCGCATTTACCGCAACAGTGAATTGCACTCAATGCTCCGTTCGTCTTAATCAAATCCGAAATTTCCTTTATCATTTCCGTAACCTCATCAGCTGAAATCGTAATATACGCAGAAGTTCCAAGCTGTGAAATCGACGGCTCATCAATAAAAATTATCGGAATTGTATCAGGACTTGCCGTTTTAATTTGTTTTATCTGCCATAAAGCCTTTAGTGTCAACGTTTTTATAATAATTTCTTTCAAAGTTTCATCATAAAAAGCGCATCTTCCCGATTTATCAACAAGAGTTGTCGAGAGAGTAAAAGGTCCTACAATCTGCCCTTTTGCATAAACAGGCTTTGTATCCTTGATTATTTTTATAAATTCAGGAAATGAAGAAGAATAGTTTATTGCATATTTATCTGTTGTATCACAATTAATATCTGCAATTATTTCTTCATAGTCTGCAAAAAACTGCTCAATATCTTCAAAAAACTTATCACTTTCTGTTTCAAGATATATTTTTCCGGATTCTTTATCAATAAAAAACGAAGGCATATTTTCCAAAAATTGAAAAATCATGTCTTCGTTTTTACTAATTTTAGTAAGCTGAGGCCAAAACGGAATTTTGTTAAAATCTTTTTTAACGAGTTCCATTGCATTTTCTAAATTGATATGAGGTAAAGAACCTATTGCTAAGCATTCAAGTGTCAATTTAGAATTTTCAGCCATTTGCACCTATTCTTCGGTTTCTTCAACCGCTTCTTCTTCAACAGATTCTTTAAGAACTTCGGAAGCTGTAACAACAACCGCTAATTCACATTTAACTTTAGATGTTAATTTAATTAACATTGTGTATTCGCCAACTTTGTTGATAGGAGCGTTTAAAGAAACATTTTTTCTGTCAACTTCGATACCTGATTTGCTTTGTAATTCTTCTGTTAATTTTTTAGTAGTGATAGTACCGAACAATTTACCTGATTCACCTGCTTTTGCAGAAAGTTCAAGTTTACCGAATTCTTCGATTTTCTTAGCTGTTTCTAAAGCTTCAGCGTGTAATTTTTCCTGTTTAGCTTTAATTCTTGCCAAATTCTTTTCTCTGTTTTCCAAAGCACCTTTAGTAGCCACTTCAGCTGCTGATTGGGGAAGCAAAAAGTTTCTTGCGTAACCGTCTTTAACGTTAACGATATCACCTGCTTCGCCGAGGTTTTGAACGTCTTTTTTTAATATAACCTGCATTTTTATATCTCCTTTGCTATTGTAATATCTTGCATGTAGTTTTACACTACTACAAACACAATTTAATGTCGAGTATTTTTTTCGTATTGTAAAGATAGACGTTGACAAAAAAGAGAAAATAGTAAATAATAATTTTATATTATTTAAGTAAGAGGAGTTAAAAATGAATTACAATAAAGCATTGAACTGCCCCCCCCCCGAGAAAACAGCAGTGTAGCAACGTTTTCAAATGCATTTACTCTTGCGGAAGTTTTAATTACCCTGGGTATAATCGGAGTAACAGCTGCTTTGACAATGCCTGGATTAATTGCCAAATATAATGAAATGGTTATGGTAAACAAACTTAAACGCACATATTCAGAAATTGCTAACGCCATTGATTTAAGGAAAGCAGAGCTTGGTACGTCAGATTATGCCGAACAATTTAATCCGGATTTATCAGCTATGGAACAATTAGAGGGCTTTACTAAGTATTTGAATGTAATAGAAAAATGTTCTTCCGCTTCAAAAGGCTGCGGAGGTACATATAAAGTAATGCCGAAAACTCGTACAAATGATGGTTACGGAAATGTTAAAATAACAACTGTAAATTCTGACAGGGTCATATTAAATGACGGGACATTAATATGGTTTGGAAAAAGAAGCTGGAAAGGAAATTGCGAAACTACATATGAACGCTATGAAAAAGATGAAAACGGGAATTATACCAATTTAGTTGATGGAAAGCCTGTCCCCGAGTACTATACCGCACAGCATTGTGCTGAAATATTTTTTGATATAAACGGACCATACAAAGGCAGAAACCAATTTGGGTATGATTGTTACAGTTTTGCTGTCGCTCCGCAAAAATTAAATCAACATTCCGGCTATGGAGGTTTATATGATACTATGAGGACAGGCAAACTGGAATACGAAAAATATTCAGCCGGTAAATATTAGTTATTTAATCGCAGGAAAATAATATTTTACACCGTTATCCGAACGCCATCTTACATAACCGGTTTTGGGAACTCTGTCTATATCCATTACGCTTACCAGAGCCCAGTTGCCGCGCATTACGTTTAGATTAATCTTTTGCGGCATATTGATTGTTCCGACAATCTGCGATTTATCATCTGTTGAAGTATGCAGGTCTTTTGCTTCTGCCGGAGCTTCTTTCAAAAGTGTTAAACCGTATTTTTTTCCGTACATATTATAAAACATTATCCAGCTCATAAATCTGTACGGGTCATCTTTTTTAATCCAGCCTTTAGCACCTGTTGAGTTATTATAAATTACCTGAACCCAATCTTCGGTTTCATCGGTTACAGCAAGCAAACCAAGATTTTTTGAAGGTACAAATACTACAAATAAATCATCCGCTTTAACAGTTTCAGGAAAAATCTTTTCACCTATCCAGCTTATACTGTGAACAATATTAGCAGTTTGCGTTGGCTCCTTGTACAGAACAATTTCGCTCGGCGCCTGATAAAGCCCTAATGTATTTGTCTGCTCTATGCTCACATACTGCGGAACAACATTTGCGCAAATACCCTTTAGCGGAATAAACAGCATTAAAGCTAATATTAAGAAAAGTTTTTTCATAAATTAACACTCCATATTATAGAGAAATTATTCTCTAAATGAAATTTCAGCGTAAGCTTTTTGAAGTTTTGCACGAACATTATTCATCTGACGTTCAATAATTTCATCAGTTAATGTAGCATTTTCATCCTGCATTTTTATGCGGAAAGCCAGACTTTTAAATCCTTTTTCAATGTTCTCACCCTGATAAACATCAAAAACTTCACTGCCTTTGAAGATATTCTGTTGAACAGCTCCTTTAATAACTTTTTGAATATCATCAAAGCTTACTTCTTCATTGATAACAAAAGCCAGATCTCGGCGGACTTCCGGGAATTGCGGAAGCTTTTTATATCTTACCGTATGCTCTTTTACAATAGAAATTATTTCATCCAGATTAATTTCAAACATGAAAACATCCTGTCCTTTAATTTTCATCTTGTCTTTTAAAAGCGGATGAATTTGTCCGAAATAACCGATAGGTGTAAGATTTTTGCCTAGAACATTTACTTTTGCGCTTCTGTAAGGATGCATATAATCAACATCTTCACAAGGTGTTAACTTAATCCTTTTAGCAACCCCGAGTTCATCAAAGAGTTGTTCAATAATACCTTTAACAGTATAAAAATCGGTTTGAGTTTTAACCTGCCATTTGGAATTTTCGGTTTCACCTGTCAAAACACCTGCAAGAACTCTTGTTTCTTTTACCCCTGAGGATTTTTCATCTGCAGGACTGACAATAGTATAAGTTTTACCTGTTTCATAAGCCCAGAAAGTTTTTTGTCCGTTATCATAATTATATTTTAAACAGTTCAAAACACTTGCAGCCATACCCTGTCTGAGCATTGCAGATTCCTCACTTGCAGAATTTAAAACTTTAACAGCTTTTGAATCGTCATAAGTCTGCATATATTTATCAAGCAGCGGTTTGCCTATTAATGATGTTGTAATAATTTCGTCCAAACCTGACGCAAGCATAAGCTCATTAACTTTTTTAACAACTTTTTCTTCCAATAAAATTTCAGCAGTTTGATTTTTGCTTGGCAGTGTCGGTGTAATTTTGTCATAGCCGTTAATACGGGCAATTTCTTCAATTAAATCAATTTCTCTTGTAACGTCGCCTGCCCTGAAAGAAGGAACCAAAAATTTCGCAGCAGCATCATTTCCGCCCAATTTTTTAAACCCTAGTTTTTCAAGTATAGAAACGCATTTTTGAGGAGCAATCTCACATCCCAGCATTCTTTTAATTTGAGCGTATCTTAAAGTAATTTCAATAGGCTCAAGCTCATTTCTGCCTGCTTCCACAACCCCTTCAATTTCCGCATCAGCAAGTTCAACCATCAATTGCATTGCGCGCATTAAAGCAGGTTTTATGGCTTCGATATCTATTCCGCGTTCAAATCTTGCGCATGCCTCCGAACGGTAACCGACGCTTCTTGCTGACTTTCTGTTGCTTGCAGGAGTGAAATACGCAGCTTCGAGTGCAATATTTTTTGTATTATCATCAATTTCGGAATTTTCACCGCCAAAAACGCCTGCAAGACAAACGCCTTTTTCTTTATCTGCAATAAGCACGCTGTCAGTGGTTAATTCTCTTTCTACACTGTCGAGAGTAACGATTTTTTCACCTTCTTTGGCACGTCTTACGCATAAATATCCGTCTAATTTATCCAGATCAAACGCGTGGAAAGGTGTTCCGTATTCCAACATAACGTAATTTGTAATATCAACTACGTTATTAATTGCACGAACGCCTGACGCAATAAGTCTTTTCTGCATCCAATCAGGAGATGGTTTAATTTTAATATTTTTCAAAACTCCGAGTGAATAGTATTTGCATACATCATCATCAATAATTTCGACTTTAAAGCTATCTGTTGATAAATCTCTAGTACATTCGAGAGGAGAAAATTTAAGCGGTTTATCAAAAATTGCACTCAGCTCTCTTGCAACACCGATTACAGACATCTGATCCCCTCTGTTGGCAGTAGGCGCAACATCAAGGATGTAATCTTTATCAAATCCCAAAACATCCTCTGCATTTTCACCTATTTTTACATCGGGGAAAATTTTGTTAAGGATTAAAATCCCGTCTTCTTCCTGATAACCGCGTTCAGAAACTCCTAGTTCGTCAGCAGAACAAAGCATACCTTGTGATTCTACACCTCTTATAACGGCAGGAGTTAAAGTAAACATTTCACCGGTTTTTCTGTCTAAAACTTTTGACCCCACAGATGCGTAAGGAACAATCTGACCTTCCGCAATATTTTGAGCTCCGCACACAACTGTTTTTAAACCCTCGCCTGTATTTACGGTTACAAGATGAAGTCTGTCCGAATTCGGATGATTATCTATTTTTTCAATTTTAACTGTTTTTATATTGGTAAATTTCGGCTTTAATTCTTCAACAGCTTCAACTTCCAATCCGCTCATCGTAAGTTCGTGAGCAATTCTTTCAACTTCTATATCAGATAAATCAACAAATTCGTTTAACCAGTTTAATGATACTTGCATTTTCTATAATTCCCTCTCATTTAATAATTCTATACCTGAATGATACTACAAACGGGAATGATTGTAAATTATAAACCGAGTTTTTTATCAAGTTTGAAATAATGGATTAAATTGAAAATAGAAACAAGTTCATTATAAGTTTGGCAAAATTTCCCTTTATCATATAAAGTATCGCCTATATCACCGACTTCAAAAAAATCTTCATTATTTTCAATAAAAAGAGTAATATATTTATCTTTGATTACACAATGAATATCCTCTGCCTGGAACACATCTTCAATATTTTTCAGCCTCTGCATAAATGACGGGGTTAAAATATATCGTGCCTCAACCTGATTGTCTGAAAAGACTTCATATAAATTATTAAATTCAGGGTCTTCCAGTGTTACCCTTTCCAATCCTCTCTTGCGGGAATAGGAATTTCCTTTTCGGGATAAAACAGTCATTCCTTCATAGTTTTTGTTTAAAACCGTTTTAACAACCAAACCTCTGAAGTCAATAACAGAACTTTTACGCTCTCTGTGGCTTAAAGAGGTTTCCGTTAAATATAAACTCATACCGTTATAAAAACCTGCAATATTGTCATCATCCGTTTTGCTCACTGCATAAGGGAATAAACCATATTTTTTAATTTCTCCAAGTGTTATAAGGCTGCTGCTGGTAAAAACGTTAAAATCCCCGAAAACAGACAGAATTTTTACCAGAAGTTTTGTTTTTAACTTGCCCTTAAACTTTTTGGACGTAACCGTAGAATCGCAAGCAAATATACATAAAACAACTATTGCAGCAAACCATACAATTAATAACCAAACAGGCAGTTTGACATAGGAAACCAAAAAACTGCCGCCGATTAATAAAACAATAAAAATTTTTGAACATGTGTTGCCGAATTTCCACTTGTCATACAGTTTTAATCGTTCAGTTTCAAACGGTTCTATTTTTGGTAAGATTTCATTGTTATATAAATCATCAAATTTCTGTTTTAAAACTTTTTCTTCCATATTAAAAATTTTATTTGGTATTTGTTTTTTGTAATCAGCCGGATAATGTATTTATGATATAATTCATTTATGAAAAGGGCTGTAATATTTGCACATTACGATAAAAACAGGGAAATTAAAGATTACGTTCTTTATTATTTAAAAGAATTAAAAAAAACTGCTGATACAATTATTTTTGTTTCCTGCTGCGATTTGAAAAATGCATGTTGTTTAAACGGTCTCGCCGATAAGATTATAGCCGAACAGCATAATGAATATGATTTTGGCTCTTATAAAAGAGGTTTTTTATTTTTGCAAGATAAATTAGATGATTATGATGAATTAATTTTTGCAAACGACAGCTGTTATGGTCCTTTATACCAGCTGCAAAGTATTTTTGACAGTATGGATAATTGTGATTTTTGGGGAATTACAAAAAATAACTACGGTTATAAGAAAAATTTAGGACAATTTTTTGTTAAACGTCCGCACATTCAAAGTTATTTTGTTGTATTTAAAAAAAATGTTTTTACAAAAAGTTTTTTTGCAGACTTCATAAAGTCAATAAAACATGAAGAAAGTAAAAAACTTGTTATATCAAATTATGAAATAGGACTTACAGAACTTCTTGTTCAAAAAGGCTATAGATATAAAACACTTATCAATGCTTACGAGAACATTAACAACGTTACAATATTAAAATGGCGGGAAATCATCGAAAAATATAAAATGCCTTTTATAAAGAAATCTTTGTTTGACCTTAAAAATACAGACGCGGCTACAATAGAAGGTTATGAAAAATTACTTGGCAATTACCCGAAAAGCTTAATAGTTATCCCAAGGAAAGTTAATAAAAAAGTCCCGTTTCAAGTAAAAAAATTTATATTCGGCACTCTTGCAAACTTTCCGTTTGTCATAAGGAAATCTTTTGCAATATTAATAAACAAATTATTTCCCTTTGTTAAAGATTAACTTTTTAGTGTTCTTTTTAATCTGCTGCAAGTGCCAGATAATTTGAGCAAACGGAATAAATAAAAGTATCATAGGATTTTTATATTTTTTAAACATTTCAAAATATATTTTCATCTGCAGTTGTTTCGGAGAATTATGCTTTGATTTATAAATATAACTGTCTGTATGTAAACGCCATTCAGTCAATATTTCAGAAATATAATAAAACTTCCCGATGTAAGCCATCTGAACCCACAGCCACCAGTCCAAAAGACAATCCATCGGAGGGTTAAAACTTATTTTCAGTAAATCATCACGCTTAGCCATTACCGATGAAAATGTAAAAACCTTATTACTCAGATAAAAGTTATAAAACATATTTTGCGGATAAGTTTTTTTTCTTAACAAACTTCTTGTTTTCTTCAATGCAACTGTAAAATCACTAACCTTTTCTTCATCGCCGAAAAACTCGCAGTCATTAAAAATTAAATTTACATCTTTATATTTTTGAGCAATTCTGACCTTTTTTTCAATATTATCAGGTTTTAAAATATCGTCACTTTCCAAAAAAACAATCCATTCACCAGAAGCATTTTCAATCCCTCGTTTGACAGTTTTCTGTAAACCTAAATTTTTTTCATTAACAAATAATTTAATTCTGTCGTCTTTATACGAGTTTATCACTTGAACAGAATTATCCGTTGAACAGTCATCAACAATAATAAGCTCCCAATCTTTATACGTTTGGTTCAATACCGATTGTATCGCCTCTTTGATGTAATCCTGATAATTATAACTTGCTGTGACAACGGATACTTTCATAAATCTATAATACAACAAAAAAATCACTCCTATTGAATTAAAGGAGTGATTTATATTTATGTGTAAATTTTAAAATTTTTAGTGATTATTCTATTGAGCAAACTGCTTATCAATTTTAGCGAAACTTGCTTCTATAGAATTTACATATCTCTGGCAAGATTCTTTATCCTGTATCCAATTCGGAAGAATTTCTTTTTGTTCCTTTGTTAATTTTACATTTTCTGCAGAGTTTGCATATTCTTTAACCACATCATATTGTTTATTATTTAAGCCTGCATTTTCTAAAACTTTTGATTTTTTGAATTTAACAGGATCGTAATCAGCAAAAGCATGCTGTGCATCTGAAATCATTTCATCACGCTGAAGAGAAGTTAAATGAGATTTATCAAAAGTAGCTGCATGATGTCTGTGAGCATCATTTGCTGCCTGTTCTTTTGAGTAAGTTGCATAACGTTTATTCTGCAATTCTTCAGCTGCTTTTTCAGTTTTACCAGTTAATTTGTCTTTTAACTTAACTGCTTTTCCGGTAATACTGTTCCAAAGTTTAACACCGCTTTCACCGATTGCAACGAATACATTTTTTACCTGACTCATAAAGCCTAGTTTTTTACCTTGTTCAGCAACGGCTTTTGTTAATTTACCTTTACCTACTGCAAGGCTTAAACCGACATAAGCAGCTGTCAAAAGTCCGCCAGCACCAACTGCGGCTTTTACATTTTTATTGTCTTTTTTGAATTCAAAATCCTGTCCTGCTTCAATTTTGTCTGCATTTTTAACCAGTTGTTTTTTGAATTCATCCTGAGATAAAGTTTTAATTTTACCTTGAGGATTAGTAACCTGAATTTTACCCTGCTGGGTCATTTCGACTTTGTTACCGCCTATTGCTAATGCGGGTCCGATTGTCATGTTGTCTGCCATAAACTTTTACCTTTCAAAATTTACACACTTGTTATGCCTTCATGAAAACACGTCAAGAAAAAAAATGCCAATTTTTAATCAAATATTAACAAATATTTACAAAAAATACTACCCCTTATTTTCGGGGTAGTATTTAAGCTCTCAATCTTATTTTGGATAAGTATTTTAGCTATTGCTGCGCGGCAGGTGGAGCGGCTCTTACTCGTTCGCATTTAACGGGTCTTGTCTTTGCCTGCTCGTCTTGCTCACGCAAGCCGACACCGCAAAGCCATCGCCCTCAGCTCACTCGCGCTATGAGCATCCGGAATATCCGCATTTCAGACAAATAAAGCATCCTTCTGCCATTTGAATTTCATTTCCACATTCGGGGCATTTTACCGTTTTAATTTCTCCTGTCGGTTCTTCCAAAACTTCTTCAGCAACAGTTTCTTCAACTTTTGCTTCTTCCGATTTCTTTTTGTCATCGAGGTTCATCGGCTGGAACTGGCGTGAGTTGTTTCTGTAAACAGTTATACCTTTTAAGTTATTTTCATAAGCTAAGATATAAGCTTCTTCAATATCTTTGCGCGTAGCATGTTCTTCAAAGTTAACTGTTTTAGAAACCGCGTTATCTGTGTGAAGCTGGAATGCAGCCTGCATTTTAACATGCCAGTAGGGAGATACATCGTGAGCTGTTACAAAAATCTGTTTTGCATCAGAAGGAACTCCGTCAACATGTGCGACTGAACCTGTTTTTGCAATTTCTTTCATCAAAGCTTCGGAATAGAAGCCATGTTCAACAGCATAATCTTTAAATATCGGGTTAACCTCAAGCATTTCTGTTCCGTCCATAATTAATCTTGAAAATACAAGACCGAACAGAGGTTCAACACCGCCTGATGCCGATGCTATCATTGAAATTGTTCCCGTAGGAGCAATACAAGTTGTTGTAGCATTTCTGATACCGAATTTTGCAATCTGTTCATCAAGTTCTTTCCATTGATTATCTGAAATTTTACCTGCAGATTTACCTTTGTATTTGTTATATAAATAATTCGGAGCGTCATAAACACTGCCTTTAAAGTTATTAAATCTTCCTCTTTCTTTAGAAAGTTCGATTGATTCACATTTAGATTCGTAATCAATAAATTCCATAACCTGTCCTGCAAGTGCGGTACCCTCTTTTGATGCATAGGAAAGTCCGAGTTTCATAAGCATATCAGCCCATCCCATTACACCAAGACCGATTTTTCTGTTATTTTGAACCATTTCGGATATTTGAGGAAGCGGGTAATTATTAACAGCGATTACGTTATCTAAAAATCTTATTGCAGTTCTAGTTGTTTCTGCAAGTAAATCCCAGTTAATTTCTCCATTTTCTACCATTCTGCCGAGGTTAATGGAGCCTAAATTACAAGCTTCATACGCAAGCAGAGGAACTTCACCGCAAGGGTTGGTGGATTCGATTTGTCCGACAAGCGGTGTAGGGTTGTCACCGTTCATTTTATCAATAAAGATAATACCCGGTTCACCGTTTCTCCATGCGCCGTCAACAATCATATCAAATACTTTTTTAGCACTTAATTTACCTGCAACGGTATTGTTTTGCGGATTGATTAATTCATAATCTGTTCCCGCTTTTAAAGCTTCCATAAATTTGTCAGTAATTGCAACGGAAATATTAAAGTTATTTAATTTATTATTATCGCTTTTACATTCGATAAAGTCTAAAATATCAGGGTGGTCAACTCTTAAAATACCCATATTTGCGCCGCGTCTTGTGCCGCCTTGCTTAACAGCTTCGGTTGCTGCGTTAAACACTTCCATAAATGAAACAGGTCCTGATGAAACGCCCATAGTTGAGCGAACAACACTGTTTTTAGGTCTTAATTTTGAAAAAGAAAACCCTGTTCCGCCGCCTGACTTATGAATTAACGCAGTATTTTTAACTGTTTCAAAAATACCTTCAAGACTGTCTTCTACGGGAAGAACAAAGCAAGCCGCCAATTGTCCCAATTCTCTGCCGGCATTCATTAATGTCGGAGAATTAGGCATAAAATATCTGTTAGTAATAGCTTTATAAAATCTGTCAGATAATTTATCAACATCCGACTGTGATTTTCCGAATTTTAAATCACCTGACGCAATAGTATCAGAAACTCGTCTGAACATATCCGCAGGAGTTTCAACACAGTTTCCCTCTTTATCTCTCTTTAAGTATCTTTTTTCAAGAACCTTAATTGCATTGTCCGATAAATTCAACTTTTCCATACATGTGGTATCTGTCACATTAACCTCCCCTTACTTTATATTTATTATTATATTCCTTTCAACATGTCTATTCAACAATATTACATCAATTTAATATTGGCATGGGTAAACTTGTTACAAAACTTTTACGAAACGTTACAGGAAATTATACACATGTCTATGTTTATAATATAATTTTATAAGAGGTATTACATTGAAACATTCAAAACTTACAGCCCTGATATTTTTAGCGCTAATTTTAGGTGTCATTGTAGGTCATTTTGCCCCGGACTTTGCAGTTAAGATGAGACCGTTCGCAGTTATATTTTTAAGAATGGTTAAAATGATTATTGCACCTTTGCTTTTTGCCACACTTGTTGTTGGGGTCGCAGGACACGGAGATGCTAAAAGTTTAGGTAAGATCGGACTTAAAACAATAATTTATTTTGAAGTGGTTACAACACTTGCACTTATAATCGGGCTTACAATGGCAAATATATTCAAGCCCGGAGTAGGATTTGTAACGAGAAACACTCCGCATGCCATTCACATGCAGGAAGCAGGACTTATGGCTGCCACACAGGCGCATACGTCAATAAGTGAAATGGTTACAAGCATTTTTCCGACCAGCATAATTGATGCTATGGCACAGGGCAACTTGTTGCAGATTGTAGTATTTTCAATATTCTTTGCACTCGCAATGGTTGCTGTCGGGAAAGCCGCAAAACCTGTTATTGATGTTTTAAATTCTGTTTCTCAAATAATGTTTAAATTTACTGAATACGTAATGTATTTTGCGCCTTTAGGGATATTCGGGGCAATCGCATCTACAATAGGAGCTAACGGCTTATCGGTATTAAAAAGTTACTTTAAAGTTATCGGTGCAATGTATTTTGCGTTAGCGGTATTTGTGCTTCTGGTACTTTTTATTGCCTGTAAGATTGTGAAAATTTCATTCAGAAATCTGTTAAGAGCCGTACAGGAACCTGCACTCCTTGCATTCACAACGGCAAGCTCGGAAGCAGCATTTCCTAAAGCTATGGAAATTATGGAGCGTTTTGGAGTTCCGAAAAATATTGTAGGTTTTGTAATGCCGACAGGGTACACGTTTAACCTTGACGGAAGTACTATTTATCTTGCGATGGGTGTTTTATTCTCGTCACAGATTGTCGGAATAAATCTTGATTTAAATCAGCAGGTAATAATAATGCTTGCATTAATGCTTACGAGTAAAGGGATTGCAGGGGCTCCGCGTGTTGCTTTAATCGTTCTAGCCGGAACTCTTGCAAGCTTTAACATTCCTATCCTCGGAGTTGCAATACTTTTAGGCATAGATCAAATTCTTGATATGGGAAGAACTGCAATTAACCTTGTCGGGAATTGCGTTGCCACGGTTGTTATTGCACGCTGGGAAAAAGAATTTGATTACAATAAAATGAATGAATTTGTGGAACAGTCCAAGCAGGAAAGTCTTGGAAATGATATACAGCATACAATTGAAAAAATAAAAGAAGGATAATTAAGTATGGGTAACGAAACAAGTACAAAAAAAGAGTATAAAGATACTTTAAACCTGCCTCAAACTACTCTGGCAATGAGAGCTAATGCGACAGTAAGAGAACTTGAAATTCAAAAGTTCTGGCAAGAGCATGATATTTATAATAAAATTATTAATCAGCGTGATAAAACAAATAAATTCATTTTGCATGACGGACCTCCTTATTTAAGCTCAGAAAAAATTCACGTCGGTACGGCGCTTAACAAAATTCTTAAAGATATTTTATTAAAATACAAAGCTCAGGCGGGATACTATACTCCGTATGTCCCGGGTTATGACGGTCACGGACTTCCTATTGAAAATGCTGTTGTAAAAAATATTAAAGGCGGCAGAAATGCTTTAACTCCAGTAGAATTAAGACAAAAATGCCGTGAATTTGCCCATAAAAACTTAAAAGGTCAGGAAAGCGAATTCAAACGTTTGGGCGTTCTCGGAGATTGGGAGCATCCTTATTTAACAATTAACCCTGATTTTGAAGCCGAACAGGTAAGAGTTTTCGGTGAAATGTACAAGAAAGGATATGTTGAAAAGGGATTGAAACCCGTTTACTGGTGCGCATCATGCGAAACTGCTCTTGCAGAAGCTGAGGTTGAATATGCAGATCATACATCAACTTCTATTTATGTAAGATTTAAGTTCGATGAAGAAAGCTCAAACAAAATAAACAATATTATTGAAGGTACTAAAGGAAAAGATATTTATGCAGTAATATGGACAACAACTCCATGGACAATTCCTTCAAATATGGCAATAAGTGTTCACCCGAAATTTGAATATACTTTCTTTGAATATAAAGGAGATATATATGTGGCCGCTCAAGAACTTTTAGCAAGTTTCTTAAAAGATGTGGAATGGGATGAAGCAGATATTAAAGTTCTCGGCTCTTGCAAAGGACAGGATTTAGAACTTTTAAATACAAAACATCCGCTTGTTGACAGAAAATCACCAATCATCTTAGGAGAACACGTTACGCTTGATGCCGGTACAGGTTCTGTTCATACAGCTCCGGGACACGGTCTTGAGGACTATGAAGTCGGATGCAAATACGGTATTGAAGTTTTCTCCCCGTTAGACAGCAAAGGTGTTTGGACTGATGCAGTTAAAGATAAAGATTTAGAAGGTGTTCCGTATTACAAAGGAAATTCTATTGTAATTGAAAAACTTCAAAATTGCGGAGCATTGCTGGCTCAGCAAGATATAAACCACAGTTACCCTCACTGTTGGAGATGTAAAAATCCTGTAATTTACAGAGCAACTCCTCAATGGTTTGTTAAAGTTGATAAATTTAGAGAACAAACTTTAGAAGCTATTAAAGGTGTAAAATGGATTCCCGCAAGCGGCGAAGCAAGAATATCAAACATGGTTGCAGGTCGTACAGACTGGTGCATTTCCCGTCAGCGTGCATGGGGTGTTCCAATTCCTGTATTCTACTGTGAGGACTGCGGAGAAGTTATCGTAACAGAAGAAACAATCGAAAATGTTGCCAAAATTTTTGAAAAAGAAAGTTCAGATGCATGGGTTAAATACTCAGCAGAAGAATTATTACCTCAAGGATTTAAATGCCCTAAATGCGGTAAAAATCATTTTCGTAAAGAAAATGATATCATGGACGTATGGTTTGACTCAGGCATAACATGGCGCGCCGTTGTAAACAAACGCTCTGATGAACTCGGCACAACTCCTGTTGAAATGTACCTTGAAGGTTCAGATCAGCACAGAGGATGGTTCCAGTCATCACTTTTAACGTCAATCGCCACTCAGGGAATTGCTCCTTATAAATCTGTTCTTACTCACGGATTTGTGTTCGGCGAGGACGGAAGAAAAATGTCAAAGTCATTAGGAAACTACATAAGACCCGATGAAATTATAAAAACTTACGGGGCTGATATTTTAAGATTGTGGGCTGCTTCCGTTGACTACAGAAATGATACGAAAATCGGAAATAACATAATTAAACAGCTTGCTGAAATTTTTAAGAAAACAAGAAATACTTCAAGATTTTTGGTCGGTAATCTGTTTGATTTTAATCCGAAAACAGATTATGTTCAATATAATGATTTAAAAGAAATCGACAAGTTTGCACTTCATAAATTAAATCACTTAATCGAAAGTGTAACAGAGGCATTCGACAATTACGAATTCTATAAATATTTTCAGCAATTGCAAAACTTTGCCGCTGTTGATTTAAGTTCATTCTATCTTGATATTGTAAAAGACAGACTTTATACGGCAGGTAAAAAATCATTGTCACGCCGCGCCTGTCAGACAGTATTGTATGAAACGTTACAAACTTTAGTCAGAATGCTTGTTCCAGTAATGCCTCATCAGGCGGAAGATATCTGGATGAGCGTGCCAGAATGCCAGAGACACGGACTTGAAAGTATTCTTCTTTCGGATTGGGTTAAGGCTAAACCTGAATGGAATAATGAAAAGCTCGAAGAAGATTTTTCTAAAATATTAAAAGCAAGAGAAGTCGTAACAAGAGCTATAGAACCGCTTCGCGCCGATAAAAAAGTCGGAAGTTCGCTTGAAGTTGCAGTATATGTAAAGGCGGATAATGATACAGTTCTAAAAGCGAATGAGGCTGAATTATGCAATATATTCATTACTTCACAGGCTTATGTATCAGGTGAAAAACCGGAAAATGTATTAAATGAATATACAGAAGAAGGCTACACTGTTTGGGTAACACATGCAGAAGGCGAAAAATGCGAACGCTGTTGGAAATACAGAAAACTTGATGCAGACGGCATTTGCTGTGAATGCGAAGAAGCTGTTAAGTAAGTAAAAAGAGCCTTTTAAATAAAGGCTCTTTTTTTTATTACAATTTGTTAACATTTATTTTCAAATACTAAAGATTTAAATAAATACTGCCGTAACCATGATTACAAGTACTATTTGAAAGGAAACTAAGGTTCCGATACCAAAACCTACAGAAAGGGTAAAATTATGGGAATGGCAGCATCACAAGCTAGATTACTAAGCATAACAGCCAGACTGACCAATAACGAAAATACAGGTCAGAGTATTTCCTATTCAAAACAACGTTTATCCGATCAGACACAACAGATTACAAACGAATACAATGAAGCGCTTGAAGCTACCAAATTAACTGTACTGACAGGTTTCAACGGAGCCGAAGCGACTTATTCCGATATTTCATACAGCCTTATGACAGGCTTGCAAATGGCTCAAAACACAAAACAATATGTTGTAACAGATACAAAAGGAAGAATTCTTGTTACACCTGATATTGCAAAAGCATACGAAAAATCTAACGGAAATTATAACCAGTTTCTCGCAAATCTTACAGGTGCAACCGTTGCTCAAAACGGTAAAGCATATTCACAGTCAGATTTAAGCGTTAACAGAAACGATGAAACATGGAAAAAACTGGATAGTAATGGAAATGAGATTGATGCAGATCCGAATGATCCTGATGCTTACGACACAAACAGCAAAACATTAGAAGCAAAACAAAAAATCCATGAGGCTTGGGACGCTTATTTTGCAACCGTAGGAATAAATTTAGGCGATGAAGAACATGATTTCGGTTTCAGCTGGAATGAACTTTACGTTACAAATGAAAACGGCGAATACATTGATAAAAACGGTAATGTAATTACGGCTGATCAAGCCAAAGCCGGTCAAGGTGTAACAGCTGTAGGATGCGGATATGTCGGTTATAAAGGCAAAGATGAACACGGAAATGATATCAGCGGTCCGATCAACTATGAGGGAACAACCGATGAATCTCGCAGATTATACGATTATGCAATGGCTATTACAGAAGCATACCTCAGAGTTAACAGACCCGGAGAAAATAATTTCAGTACAGAATTTAATGCAGATGATTATAACACCGCAGCAAACAGTGATAACAAGTCAGTGTTAAATTACTACAAAAACATATTCACAAAAATGCAGTCATCAGGTTATTTTACTTATACAAATACACCTGCTGAAGCAGATGACAACCATATTTATATTAATGAAGGAACCGGAACTAAAGGAACCGTAAAAAAATCTCCGCTTGAAGACAATACAACTTTCGAAGATGCTTTAAGAGATGGTTCACTGAGGTTAGAATATTATTCAACAACAGATAAAAGCTTTAAAACAACAACTATTTCAGAAGACAACTGTATTCAGGAAGTTGCAGATGAAAGAGCAATAGCAAAGGCAGAATCCAAATATAATCAAGATATGCAGGCTCTTGAAAGTAAAGATAAAAAATTAGATCTTGAATTGAAAAAATTAGATACAGAGCACAGCGCATTGCAGACAGAGTACGATTCTGTTAAAAATATTGTTGATAAAAATGTTGAATCTAGTTTTAAAATATTTTCATAAAAAAGAACCGTCAATAGACGGTTCTTTTTTATTTATATATAATTATTGAATTAATCTTTAGCTACAACACCTGATTTTTCAATAATTTCTTTTTCGATATTAGCAGGAACTTGTTCATAACATTTGAATTCCATAGAGAATGTACCGCGTCCCTGAGTTTTTGAACGGATATCAGTTGCATAACCGAACATTTCTGCAAGAGGAACGATAGCATTAATCTTTTGAATTCCTGTTCCTTCAATAGGTTCCATACCTTCTACGCGGCCGCGGCGAGAAGAAATATCGCCGATAATATCACCTGTGTTTTCTTCCGGAACTTCGATTTCAACTTTCATCATCGGTTCTAGGATACAAGGTTTAGCTTTACGGCAGCCTTCTTTGATAGCCATAGATCCGGCAATTTTGAATGCCATTTCGGAAGAGTCAACTTCGTGGTATGAGCCGTCATAAAGTTCAACTTTAACGTCAATCATCGGGAAGCCTGCTAAGATACCGCCTTCAAGAGCTTCTTCCATACCTTTTCTTGCAGGTTCGATGTATTCTTTAGGAATAGCACCGCCGACAATTTTGTTTTCGAATACAAATCCGGCATTTTCTTCTGCAGGAGCAATTCTGATTTTAACGTGACCGTATTGACCTTTACCACCTGATTGACGGATGAATTTAGAATCCTGATCAGCATTGCCTCTGATAGTTTCTCTGTATGCAACCTGAGGTTTACCTACGTTAGCATCAACTTTGAATTCTCTTAAAAGACGGTCAACGATGATGTCTAAGTGCAGTTCACCCATACCGGAAATAATTGTCTGACCTGTTTCAGTATCAGATTTAACACGGAATGACGGATCTTCTTCAGCAAGTTTTTGAAGAGCGATGCCCATTTTATCCTGATCAGCTTTTGTTTTCGGTTCAATAGCAACTGAAATTACAGGTTCAGGGAAAGTCATTCTTTCCAGGATAATCGGAGATTTTTCATCACACAATGTATCACCTGTTGTTGTATCTTTCAAACCGACAGCCGCACAGATGTCGCCTGCATAAACTTCATTTTCTTCAATTCTCTGATCAGCATACATTTGAACCAATCTTGAAATACGTTCTTTTTTGCCGTTAGTAGCGTTAAGAACGTAAGAACCTGAAGTCAATTTTCCTGAATATATTCTCAAGAATGTTAAACGTCCGACATAAGGGTCTGTCATAACTTTGAAAGCAAGAGCTGAGAACGGTTCATCATCAGAAGAATGTCTTTCAACTTTAGTTCCGTCTTCCAATTCACCTTCAATAGCTTTTACGTCAACCGGAGAAGGCATTAATTCAACGATTGAATCTAACAATAATTGAACACCTTTGTTTTTGAAAGCAGTACCGCAGGTTACGGGAACGATTTTGTTATCGCAAACTGCTTTTCTTAAACCGGCTTTTAATTCTTCAACTGTTAAAGATTCAGGATCTTCAAAATATTTTTCCATTAAAGCATCATCATTTTCGCAGATAGCTTCAACAAGAGCTTCTCTGTATTCTTTAGCCTGATCAGCCATATCAGCCGGAATATCTTCAACCTTAATATCAGTACCTAAATCGTTTGTATAAATGTAAGCTTTCATTTCAAACAAGTCGATAAGACCTTTGAATTGATCTTCAGCCCCGATAGGTAATCTGATAGGATGAGCATTTCCGCCCAATCTGTTTCTGATTTGGTCAACTACACGATAGAAGTTAGCGCCTGTTCTGTCCATTTTGTTAACAAATACCATACGCGGAACTTCATATCTGTTAGCCTGTCTCCAAACAGTTTCAGATTGAGATTGAACACCGCCTACAGCACAGAATACTGCGACAACGCCGTCTAATACACGTAAAGAACGTTCAACTTCGATAGTAAAGTCAACGTGTCCCGGAGTATCGATAACGTTAATCTGATGTCCTTTCCAGGAAGCTGTTACGGCAGCAGATTGAATTGTAATACCTCTTTCACGTTCCTGTTCCATAAAGTCAGTAACAGCAGCACCATCGTGAACTTCACCGATTTTATGAGTTTTACCTGTGTAAAACAAAATACGTTCAGTAGTAGTGGTTTTACCGGCATCAATGTGAGCGGCAATACCAATGTTTCTGATTTTTTCTAATGGAGTTTTTCTTGCCATTTTTTTGTTTTCCTTTTTATATTGTGTACATCGCTATTATAATTTTAGCCTCATGAAAATTATCACACAAACAAATATTTTTACAAATGGATTTGTTGATATTTTACATATTTGCAATATAATTAGGATTATGAAAACACAGGAAAAAGATTTAATCACGGCTGAAATTGTAAAAGAAACGGATTTAAAACATATTGCGATAATAATGGATGGGAACCGCCGCTGGGCAAAAGAGAAAAATTTACCGTCGGCAGTCGGTCATAAAAAAGGAGTAGATGCGTTAAAAGCAACTCTTAGAGCGTGTAAAGATTTCGGGATAAAATATCTTACGGTATATGCATTTTCAACCGAAAACTGGAACAGAAAAAAAGAAGAAGTTGATTTTTTAATGGAACTTCTTGCAATAACTTTACAAAACGAGCTTGCAGAAATGCATTCGGAAGGTGTTGTAATTTCATTCATTGGCGATACAACAAAATTAAGCGATAAATTACAAAAAATCCTTAAAAATTCCGTTGAAACAACAAAAAATAACAGCGGAGTTCATCTTCAAATTGCGTTTAATTACGGCGCAAGAGATGAAATTGTTCACGCTGTTAAATCTATAGTTTCAAAGGGCATAAATCCTGATGAGATTACTGAGCGTACAATTTGTGATAATCTTTATACACATGGAATTCCCGACCCTGATTTGCTGATCAGAACAGGCGGTGAAAAGAGAATTTCAAATTATCTTTTATGGCAGATTGCATATTCGGAAATTCTTGTAACAAAAGAGTACTGGCCTGAATTTGACAGAAACTCGCTTGCACAAGCGGTTGAGGAATTCAAAAACAGACAGAGAAGATTTGGGAAATAGTAAAATGAAAATAGTTTTTGCAACGGGCAACGCGCATAAATTAAAAGAAATACAGGAAATAGCCTGTAATACAGGAATTGAATTTATTTTACCATCTGACGGTTTTAACCCTGTTGAAAACGGTGAAACTTTTGAAGAAAATTCATATATTAAAGCTAAAGAAGCGGCACGCGTAAGCAAAATGATATCACTTGCAGATGATTCCGGCTTATGTGTTGAAGCTCTTGACGGAGCACCCGGAATTCATTCCGCAAGATATGCCCAAACACCGCAGGCACGGATTGATAAGCTTCTCGCAGCACTTGAAGGTTTTGATAATCGCAAGGCTAAGTTTGTATGTGCTATGACACTTGTTGATGCCAATGGAGATATTCTGTTTCAGACGCGCGGAGAATGCCATGGGGAAATTGCTTATAAACAATCGGGTACAAATGGTTTCGGTTATGATCCTGTATTTCTTGTCAAAGAAATTAAATATAAAAAAACAATGGCCGAAATGTCAGAAGATGAAAAAAACAATATTTCGCATCGCGGCAGAGCTTTACGAAAAGTGCTTGAGTTTTTGAGAAATAGATAATTTAATTGTCGGGTGCAGCGGCACGCTCCCCCCCCCCACACACACAAAAAAAAAAAAAGACCGGCGTGAAAAGATTTTCCGGTCTACAAAAAGATTCGATTTATAAAACTGTTAATTATTTAGCATACAATACAGCTCTTGCCGCAACAGAACTTGGCAGAATTGTCTGATCATAAAATACTACAGGATAAACATCAGTAGGACTTTTTGATTGACAATTATCACCTGCAGCACCTGAATTATCACATTTTACAAATTTGTTAGGAGCCTTAACCCCGTTCACATCAATGAAACCATAACAAGGTCCACCAGATTTTGTGTCATCTTTAGTACACGCTGTATTGTTTGCAGGAAATGTAAACATAATACCATCATTAAAAAACAGTGTAATATTATTTGCTGTTCCTGTAGTAGTTTGTGCTGTTCCTCCAACACCGCCTGAAGCTCCTGATACTGCATAATTACTTGTTCCGTCCGAACCTTTAAATGCTCCGGATTCACATCTGACAATATTCATTCTTGAATTAAACAGAGCAGCTATAGAATTTGAAGGATAAGCACAAGTACTTGCAGCAGTAGAATCTGCCAAATTCCAGTCATCCAATGCCACATTAAGTGTCACAGCCTGTGATATTGCAGATAAAGCTTTTTTATAAGCCGCTTTGTATTGCGCCCCTTGTGTTGAATTCATCAATGTAGGCATAGTCATTGCAGCTACGACCCCGATAATACCCAGTGTAATTAAAACTTCCGCAAGCGTAAAGCCCTCTCTTACTCTCATGTTTGATAATCTCATAATCATTTCCACCTTTCGTAATTTGTATACATGGGTATTATACGATATTTATATCAATTTGTCAAGATTATTGATATAAATATCATTATATAAGATTAAACTTAACTATATACTTTAGTAGAGGTTTAATATGTCTTTAGATAAAGAAATTCTTGGAAAGAAAATCAAGCAAATACGCATAGAAAAAGGAATTTCACAGGAAAAACTTTCTGAAAAAATTGATATTTCTCCCAGACAAATGTGCACTATTGAAAACGGAAATTCGTTCCCATCTATAGAAACCTTTATCAAAATTGCAGAAATACTTGAAATAAATATCAATGATTTTTTTAATCTAACACCTGAAACAAATGACAAACTGCGCAGAGATATATATAATCTTATCCAAACCTCTACTATTCAAGAATTACACCTGATTAAAGATATAATTTCAGCTATCCAGAATAACAGAAAAGAACGGGTATAAACATTCGGGGGATTTTATAATATTTTTGTTGACATGGGGTCATGTTTAATAGTAAAATAATTGTGTTGCAAAAACAACACAACAATCATTTACCAGTAAATCAGACAGGGAGAGACAATGAAAAAAAATATAATAATATTTTTGTCGGTAATTATTGCCGCAATATTAATAAGGTTCGGATTTTCAATGTTTTCAAATTTTATGCAGGGCAAAGCCATGAAAAACAAACCGGCGCCTTCAGTAACTGTACAAGAGATTGAAAATCAAAGTGTTATAAGAAGTTTTGAAGCTCCCGGAAGAGTTGTTTCAAAATACAGAGTTGATGTTTTAGCGCGTATTTCAGGCTATTTACAGAAAAGTTATTTCAAAGAGGGAGATTACGTAAAAGCAGGACAGGTTTTGTTTTTAATCGAGCCTGCGGAATACTCAAATGCGGCTAATGTTGCCGGAGCAAACGTTAAAAATCTGACAGCACAGCTTACTTATGCAGAAAAACAGCTTGCACGTGCAGCCGAACTCGTGAAAAAAGATTATATTGCAAAAGCACAGTATGACCAGCTTTTATCTCAAAGAGATGCTTTAAAGGCACAGCTTGCATCTGCACAGGCTTCTTACAACGACGCCAACAGAAATCTGGGTTATACCCATGTAAAATCACCCGTTGACGGTAAAGTCGGGATAATTAATGTTACCGTAGGGAACTATGTTTCTCCTACATCAGGTGCTCTGACTACGATTAACAGCACAAATCCTATATATGTAACTTTCCCGATTGACTCAAACGATTTTCAGGCATTGTCAAATGCTGATAAAGCTAATAACAAAAACAGAAAAGTTGAACTTCTTCTTTCAGGCGGTTCAAAATATTCACTTACAGGCGTACAGGACTTTCAAGACAACAAAGTAGACCAGTCTACAGGCACTGTTACAATGAGAGCAACTTTCCAAAATCCGAATAATCAGCTTATTCATGGAGAATTCGTTACGGTTAAACTATATTCCAATAACCCTGTAGATGTACCGGTTGCTCCAGTAACGGCAGTTCTTGAAAATCAGGCGGGAAAATATGTTTACAAACTTGATGAAAATGACCTTCCTCAGCTTACTTACGTAAAAACAGGCGAACAAAACGGTCATAACTGGATTATTAATGAAGGTCTTAAAAAAGGCGACAGAATTATCACGGAAGGTTTACAAAAAGTTACCCCGGGTAAACCGATTAAAATCGTTTCTGAAGAAGAAATGCAGAAAATAAAAAAAGAACAGGTTACAGAAAACAAAAAGAAATAAACTTTAAAGGGATATAATGGAAAACGAAAAACAAGGCAATTTATTTATAAAACGCCCGAAACTGGCTATAGTAATATCACTTGCAATAATGCTTGCAGGTATGTTGATGATTACGGCGCTTCCTCTGGAAGAATACCCTTCAATCACACCCCCGCAGGTAGTTGTAACGGCAACTTATGCCGGTGCAAGTTCTGACGTTGTCGAAGATACTATTGCGGCTCCTGTTGAAGCGCAATTGAACGGTGTTGAAGATATGATTTACATGTCCTCAACATCACAAAACGGACAATATCAGCTCACGTTGTATTTTGAAATCGGGTCAGACCCGGATATGGCGGTTGTTAACGTTCAAAACCAGCTGCAACTCGTTACCCCGCGTCTGCCGGAAGAAGTAAAAAGGTACGGCTTATCTGTAAAAAAATCAACGGGCGGTCCCGGTTTAATGATGATTTCCGTAAACTCGCCAACACACACTTATGACTCTTTATACATCGCAAACTATGCATCTATATATATTAAAGATGAGCTTGCACGTATTAAAGGGGTAGGTAAAGTTGCGGTATTCGGATCTTCCGATTATTCTATGAGAATTTGGCTTGATGCTACGAAAATGGCAAACCTCGGAGTTTCAGTTTCCGAAGTTAATGCCGCAATACAAGCCCAGAATACACAGGTTCCCGCAGGCGACCTCGGTGTGGAACCAATGAAAAATAAGCAGATGATTAAGCTTACAATGAGAACTAAAGGAAGATTAAAAGATGTTTCCGAATTTGAAAATATAATTGTTCGATCAAAAGCTGACGGTTCTCAAATCAAGCTTAAAGATATTGCCAGAGTTGAGCTCGGTGCCGAAAGTTACTCTTATTTCTCACGTATCGGCGGCAAAGATTCAGCTATTATTTCAATAAGCCAGCTTCCTGAAGCTAACGCTATTGATCTTTCAAATAAAATCAGCGCAAAAATGAAAGAACTCAGCAAAAGTTTTCCACAGGGAATTGAATATAAAATACAGCGCGATGAAACGGAATTCGTAAGAGAATCAATTAAAGAAGTTATAAACGCAATAGGTTTGGCGATTGTTCTTGTCGGTATTGTAACTTATATGTTTCTCGGCAGCGGCAGAGCGGCGCTTATTCCTTTCTGCGCAATTCCCGTTTCATTAATCGGTGTGTTTATATTTATGAATATACTGGGATTTTCAATAAATCTTTTAATTTTGTTTGCGCTGGTTCTTGCCGTAGGTCTGGTAGTAGATGATGCCATCGTTGTACTTGAAAATACGCAAAGACACATTCAGGAAGGTAAAAATCCCGTTGATGCAACGGAAATAACAATGAAAGAAGTATTCGGCGCCGTACTTGCAACTTCTTTAGTATTAATGGCTGTATTTGTTCCAGTATCGTTTATGTCAGGAATTACGGGGCAGATGTTCAGACAGTTTGCATTATGTATCGCATCATCAATAGGTTTATCAACTTTAGTTGCTTTAACTCTTGCGCCCGCACTTTGTGCAATGATACTGAAATCAGGTGAAGAAAAGGCAGACTTTGAATTTATACAAAAATTCGACGACTGGTTTAACAGCATAAGAGATAAGTACCTCGAAGGCGTAAAAATCTTTATTAATTCACCGATGCTTACAATAAGCCTTTTTGCAGGGATTGTTTTGTTTACAGCCGGAATGTTTTATCTTATTCCAAAAGGCTTTTTGCCAACGGAAGATAAAGGTGCAGTATTTACCCAAATTCAGCTTCCCGACGGTTCGTCAGCCTCAAGAACAGAAATGGTTGCAACTGAAGTTGAAAACAGAATTTTAAATATAGACGGGGTTGACACAACTATTAACCTTGTCGGTTATTCGGGAGAAAATACTGCACTTATAGTTGCACAATTAAAAAATTGGTCTGAACGTAAAAGCAAAGACCAGTCAATGCAAAGTATTTTAAGCAAAATTAAAAAAGAATTTGCGAATTACCCGTCAGCGACAGTAGCATCATTTTCCCCGCCTTCAATCTCGGGTTTGGGTATGTTCGGCGGATTTGAATATCAACTTTTGGATAAGGGAGACAGAAGCCCGCAGGAACTTTATCAGGAAGCGCAAAAACTTATCGCAGAGGCAAACAAAAGTCCTGATTTCCAGATGGTTTATACATCATTTACCGCTGACTTACCGCAATTGCTTATAAAAGTTAATGAAGATAAAGCACTTGCACAGGGTGTAGATATATCGGAAATTTACAGTGCACTGTCAGGCTATTTCGGAAAATCCTACGTCAACGACTTTAACAAATACGGACGTGTATACCGTGTTTATTTACAGGCAGATGCCGAATTCAGAGAAAAACCCGCAGATATTGACAAGATATATGTAAAAAATAAAGCCGGTACTATGGTTCCTTTATCGGCTGTAGTAACCGTAAGTAATATTGTAGGTCCTTACAGCTTAACCAGATTTAATATGTACCCTTCAATATTAATCAACGGGCAGGCGCGTAACGGAGTAAGTTCAGGGCAGGCTATGAGTACCATGGAAAATCTGTCTGCAGAAGTTCTGCCGAAGGATATGGGCTATGCATGGTCAGGAAGTTCGTTACAGGAAAAAGAATCAAGCGGACAAATCGGTCCTATCCTTGCAATGTCACTTGTATTCATATATTTATTCCTCGTAGGACTTTACGAAAGCTGGATGCTTCCGATTGCCGTACTTTTAATCTCTCCTGTTGCACTGGTTGGAGCACTGTTCTTCCAGTATGTTTCAGGATATTCACTTGACCTTTATTCGCAGATCGGTCTGGTAATGTTGATCGGCTTATCTACAAAGCAGGCAATTTTGATTATCGAATTTGCGAAAGACGCACATCAGTCAGGAATGGGAATTAAAGAAGCCGCTTTACAGGCAGCCAAATTAAGATTTAGGGCTGTAATGATGACAAATATAGCATTTATTCTCGGTCTGTTACCGCTGGTATTTGCAAAAGGCGCCGGCGCCGCAAGCCGAAATTCCGTAGGTATGACTGTATTCGGCGGAATGATGGCTGTTGCATTTATCGGAACATTTTTGGTTCCCGCATTTTTCGTTCTTGTTGAAGACTTAAAAGTCTATATCGCTCAAAGAGCAAAAAACATTAAAAAAAAGGATAATTAAATGTTAAAGAAAATAATATTATTATGCTTAATAACAGGTTTTACAGCTCCGTATTCTTTTTGTCAGGATATAGGAAACGAAGTTAATGAAAAAGAATATCCCGCTGCGGAAGCTGTTCTGCCTAAAAAGACAGATAAAGCCGATTTTATAATAGAAGGTTCTGTTGAAAAGAATATTGATATGACCCTCGACAAATGTATTGAACTTGCTTTGGGCAACAATCCGCAAATAAACGCGGCATTCCATGATATTCTTGCATCAGATGCAAGAATTAAGCAGGTTTGGTCAAATTACTTTCCACAGGTAAGCTGGCAGACAGGTTATACAAGAATAAAACAATTACAGTTGTCTGATGCTTTAGGCAGAAATCTTACATTTAATTATTATATACTGGGTCAGGTGACATTGCAGCAAATGTTATATGACTTCGGTGTTACACAAAATCAGGCAACAATAAAACGCTTAGATTATGAAGCTTATAAAACAACACTCGGTGCAACTATTAACGAGGTAATATATCAGACAAAAGATGCTTACTACAATTTATTGTATGCATTTGAAAATAAAAGAGTTGCGGAAGATACGGTTAACAAGTTTGAAATGTTTTACAATCAGGCAAAAGCATTTTATGAAATAGGAATGAACCCCAAAGTTGATGTTACCATTGCTGAGGTTAACCTGAGTAATGCAAAATTACAGCTAATTCAGGCTGATAATGCAGTAAACTTGGCTGTGGCAAGATTAAATAACGTTATGGGAGTTCCCTTTATTGACAAATACAATGTTCAAGAACGTTTAAAGTATCAGCCTGTTGATATTACTTTCAACAAGTCAATAGAAATCGCAAGGGATGCAAGACCAGAATTAAAGCTTGCCGAACTTAAAGTAGAAAGCGCAAATCAGACCTTAAAACTCGTAAAAAAATCATACTTCCCGACATTATCGGTTGAAGGTCAATTGCAGATAGGCGGTAAAAGCTGGACAAACAACTACGGTTATAACCTCGGCGGATATTTAAACTTCCCGACCATAAACGGAATGCTTATTAAAAATGAAATTCAAGAAGCAAGATATTTGTATGACAAAGAAATTGCCAATGCAAAAAATACGCAAAACCAGATTTATCTTGAAATTCAAAACGCATATCTGCTTCTTGAAGAAAAGAAAAATCAAATGCCCGTTGCAATGCTCGGGGTTAAACAGGCAAAAGAAAACTACGAGCTTTCATACGGCAGATACCGCGTTGGCGAAGCCAATCCGACAGAACTTAAAGATGCACAGATTAACTATCAGCAGGCTCAATTAAGCTACTATAACGCATTGTACCAGTACAATTCGGCAAAAGCATCTCTTGAAAAAGCAATAGGTAAAAATTTAGCCGCAAATTCAAGTGATATCATTGAATTAGGCAAGTAAAACTTATCTTTAACAAATGTTAACAAAAAGCCTTCAAAAAAAGCAATTTTTTTTGAAGGCTATACTTTATATATATGTAAGAGATAAATAAAGAGAGAGAAAAGAAAATGTTACCGACAACAGCAGAATCAAATAACAATACAGGCGGCAACGGCCAATTCGGAGCTTTAACAAGAAAACGTAAAAGAAAAGTTGAAGCAAAAGAATTTAATATAGAAGATTACAACTATCTTGCTCAAAAAGACAGAAGAATGCGTTTTAACAATTCAAAAGACCCGATTTATTACGTATTTGATGTAATCGAAAACAGGCCAATCTCAACTCTGGCAAAAGAATTTGTAAAAGATTCATTTTTTGAAGCAGTAAACTTTGTATCACAAGTCGTTAGATAATCAATAGGAAATTAGGAAAAAAGGAATAGCAAAAAAGATGTTTTTTAAAGCATCTTTTTTTTTGCTATAATAATCTGGGAAAAAGAAAGGGTGTGCTATGAAAGAAAGAATTGTATCAGGAATGAGATCAACAGGGAAATTACATCTCGGACATTATCTGGGTGTAATACAAAACTGGGTTAAGCTGCAGCATGAATATGAAAGTTATTTCTTTGTAGCTGACTGGCACGCTCTTACAACCAAATACGATAAAACCGAAAATTTAAAGCAGGATGTAAAAGACGTTGTAATTGACTGGCTTGCATGCGGAATTGATCCGGCTATTTCCACTATTTATGTACAGTCTTTAGTTCCTGAAATTGCAGAATTAAATATTTATTTGAGTATGGTAACCCCGCAAAACTGGGTGGAACGCGACCCGACTTTAAAAGATATGGCAAAAATTCTTCGGACAAAAGAAGGGGCAAATTCTCAAATAAGCTACGGTCTTATGGGTTATCCCGTTTTAATGAGTGCTGATATAATGATGTTCAATGCAACAGCAGTTCCTGTCGGAATTGATCAGGTTGCGCATATTGAGATAACAAGAGATATTGCAAGACGTTTTAATAACATATACAAAACGGAATTTTTCAAAGAGCCTAAACCGCTTCTTAACCACTGTTCGCTAATTTGCGGGCTTGACGGTAACAAAATGGGCAAATCTTTCCAAAATGATATTAAAATCTCCGACACGGAAGAAGTTACAGCTAAAAAAATAATGAGTGCCATTACTGACAGAAGCAGAATGAGAAAAGATGACCCGGGGCACCCCGAAGAATGTGAAGTTGCATTCAAATACTGGAAAATATTCGGGACCGAAGAACAGGTAGGAAACGTAAAATGCGAATGTGAAAAAGGATTGCGCGGCTGTGCGGACTGCAAAAGACAGCTCGGGGCATTAATTAACGAAAAATTCGCCCCGATAAGAGAAAAACGACGCTACTATGAAGCTCATCCTGAAGAAGTTCAAAAAATTATTCAGGAAGGTTCCGAAAAAGCACGAATTGAAGCACGCAAAATTTTAAATGAAGTAAGAAATATTATAGGAATGTACTAAAGCATCAGGCAGACACAATGATAAACGGAGTAGTTGTGTCTGCCTGCAATCCGCGACTATGACTTTGCCTGCGGGTTTTAAGTTTTTATTAAGCTGTTTCATAAAAATAGCCGCTGTTAACGGCCAATCTCATATTTGGTAAAAGGTTAATGTGTGTGTAGGAGAAAATAAAGAAAAAGAAAATGGTTTATACTTTATGTATTCCACAAGCGCAGATATCCTAAACATATATATAATATATATTTACAATTGTTAATATGTCATATCCCAATTGTCATTAAGGATTTTACCGAAACATCCGATACCGTCGGTACTTGAAGCACAGGAAGCGTTAAATTTGTTTTCTCTTAGGGTTTTTAAATCTGATCCGTTGCATAATCCTTCTTTTCTGCAATAAGGATTACCGCTGACTTCATCTACGGTACCATCCATGAAATAATACATTCTGAATAAATCCCTGCCAACAATATTAGGTCCTTTCAAGCCGTTTACATCAACTACAAAAGCACCATAGTAATATGTTTTACCATTAACTGTTCCGTTATATTTGGAAGCATAATCAATGAAGACACTGGCACCGCTTGCAAGTACTACAGACGCCCCATCCCAACCGCGTCCCAGAGTTACCGCTGCACCATTCATATTCTTATATGTTTCTGAAAAACATGGTTCTTTAAGGTCTTGTCCGCAATCAGCAACAACTTTAAGATATTTTTTCAGAAAATTTTGCGTTTCTTCAACACTTGTTAGACCTGCTTCACGCAAATCTATCGCATTTTTGTCGGTCATATATTGTAAAAATGCCTGCTGCATCTCGTTATAAACCTTATGCAGCTGTGTAACATAAGTTTTTCTCTGGTGATTTTGCATCAATGAAGGTACCGTCATTGCAGAAACCACTCCAATAATTCCTAATGTTACAAGTACTTCTGCAAGTGTAAATCCCAAGCGTGCCGTTTGACCCGGCAATAATCTTTTGAATAAACGTGCAAAACCTTCACAGGGAGCTAAGAAACGCCCCCCCCCCGTGTTTCAAAATTTAATAATTTTTTCATAGTCAGCTCCTTATATTCTACATTATCATTTTAACACGTATTATGAGAAGTTTCAATATAATTGCAATATAAGTTTTTTTCAAGTAAAATGTTCTTATAGATAGAAGGGGTATGCAATGAGGATTGAAGCTAAAAACCTGATTAAAATATACGGCGACAGAAGCGTTGTAAATGACGTTTCTTTTGATATCAATAAAGGAGAAGTTGTTTGTCTATTAGGTCCGAACGGTGCAGGAAAAACTACAACGTTCTATATGGTTGTAGGACTTGTAAAACCAAATAAAGGACATATTTTTCTAGATGGAGAAGATATTTCCTGCTGGCCGATGAATGAACGCGCAAAAGCAGGTATAGGATACCTTCCGCAGGAAGCTTCAATTTTCAGAAAATTATCGGTTGAAGATAATATTAAACTTGTTCTTGAGATGAATGACAAATTAACAGTCAATGAGAAAAAAAGAAAGTTAGAAGAACTTTTGACAGAATTCGGGATTTTAAGATTACGTTCATACGCTGCTGTTTCACTGTCAGGCGGAGAAAGAAGAAGGGTAGAAATTGCAAGAGCACTTGCGGCAAGTCCTGATTTTATGCTGCTTGACGAACCTTTTGCAGGTATTGACCCTATTGCAATCGGAGATATCAAAGACAATATAAGAAAAATTTCAAAAGAAAAAGGGTTAGGGGTATTGATTACCGACCACAATCCTAAAGCAACACTTTCAATTACCGATAGAGCATATGTAATCTTTGACGGAAAAATTAAAATTCAGGGTAAAAGTGTTGATGTTGCGAATGACCCTGTTGCTAAAGAATTTTATTTAGGAAAGGATTTTGCTCTGTAATGAAATTATTTCCGAAAATCACCATTTACGACAGGTATATTTTTAATCAGGTAATGATGGCAACTTTTGTTGCAATATTACTTTTTACGGTTGTTTGGATTGCACCGGAAATGCTTTTAAATACGATTAAGAAAACACTTGCAGGTGATTACGGTATAAAAACGGCAATACTTGTAATATTTTATGAACTGCCGAAAATCCTCGGGAAAGCTTTTCCTGTCGGTCTGCTTCTGGGAACACTTTTTACTTTCGATAAATTAAGCAAGGATTCGGAGCTTACAATATTCAGAGCAGTCGGTTTGTCTTTCCAAAGGATTATAGCTCCTGTTCTGGTATTAAGCCTTATTGTAACCTGGCTTTGCTTTGTAACCTGCGACAAACTTATACCGTATTCAGTGAATAAAGCGGGCGCGCTTAAAGGCGGTTACATTTCAACACAATACATTTACACACAGAAAGACAAAAATAACGTGCCGACACAAGCTGTTGTCGTTTCAAAGTTTTCAAAAGACACAATGTATAATGTAATTGTTTTGGATTTCTCCAAAAAACGTTACTCTGATGTTCATCAGCTACAGAATATATTCTATGCAAAAACAGGTAAAAACTTCCCGGATAAATGGGAATTATACGACATAACAAAATATGATATCTCAAATGACGGAATATTTACGGAAATAAACAAGTTCCCTAAAATGGACATTCTTCAAGGAGAATCAGCTAAAAACGCCTTTATTCTTATGACTTATTCCGTTAAAAAAGAACGTGAAATAAATAATCGTGATTTGCATAACTACATTAAACTCTTGAAAAAAGAGGGACTGGATGAAGAATACAGATACATGCTTAACAAGTATCTGCAAAGATTTTTCCATCCGTTTGTATGCGTGCTTCTTGCGATTATGGGGGCATTATTGGGTTTCAGCAAACCAAGAGAACAAAGATTAGTAGGCTTTACAATTGCAATAGGCAGTATATTCTTATACTATATAACTCTGCCATTCTTCGATTTATTGGCAGAAAAAGGAGTGCTGCACCCGTTTATAACTGCAATATTCCCGCCGTTCGCATTTCTTTGCGCAATCATAGCATTTTACAAGTCAAAGGATTTATAATATGAAAAAAGTATTGTTTTTGGTTTTTGCATTAATTATCTCTGCAAATTTTGTTAAAGCAGGAGTTCCGCCGATTGATATTACATACAATGATGGAATTTACCATATTGTTTTAAAGGGTGAAAAAATTAAAAGACATGTTAAATTTATAAGTTCCGACAGTCTTATAACAAACAAGGAAGCCCATCAGCGCGCAAAGGCAAAATTAACAGTAAATGCGGGCTACTTTGACCCTGAAAATCAAAAATCAATTTCTTATGTAGTAAGCGACAGAAACACTGTTGATGACCCGCTAGTTAACGAAAATCTTTTAAGAAACCCGTTTTTAATGAAAAACCTTGATAAAATATTAAACAGAACGGAATTCAGAGTTGTGGAATGCGATAATAGAAAATTCCATTATGAAATAGTACCTCATAAAAGTTCCGTTGATTTCGGCTGTAATATAATAACTTCGGCACAGGGCGGTCCCCTTGTTTATCCTCAGTTAAGGTTAGAAGAAGAAGCATTTATAGTAAAAAAAGACGGCGAAGTTATCCGTGAAAGCTGTTCTGTTTTGCATAAAACAGCAAGAACAATTATAGGTTTAAAAGGCGATGATGCTCATATTTTAATAATTACGGATGAGCATCCGATGGATATGTATGAGGTTCATGACTATGTAAAAAGTCTCGGCTGGGACAGAGCAATGGCTTTTGACGGCGGAAGTTCAACATCTATGAACTATATGAATAAATATAATGTTACATCCGTCGGTGACGGAGCAGGAAGAAGCTTAAAATCATTTCTTATCGTAAACTAAAGTAAAAAAATCAAGCTCTAAAAGAGCTTGATTTTTTTATGTGAAAGGAGTGGCACGCTCCTTTCTTTAGTTATGTCCGACCGAATAAATTTATGCAATACCTGTGTGGCGGGTGGAGCGGCACGCTCCTCCTATTTTACAAAGAATGTAGCATTAACTGTTGCGTATATTTTTACAATTCCTTTTTCTATCGATGTAGAAGCAGCCTTTGCCTCTGCCATATCAGCTCCGCCGATGTTAGCCGATAACATACGATATTGCGGAATTACGGAATTATTTGCACTGCAGCTTACGTTCAATGAACGAACGCCGGTTACTGTTGTTGAAGCCGCTTTTGCAAGAATGTTTGCTCTGCTTTGAGCTTTCTTTGTTGCAGTTACAAGTAGTTCGTTGCACTGGTCGTCATATTTTGAAACGGATAAAGCAAGATTATCAACATTCGTTGCGCCTGATGAAATGGCTTTATCAATCATTGAACCTACTTTGTCAATTGATTTTGTATGAACAACTACAGTATTTGAAACCTGATATTTATCAAAACTTCTTTTACTACCCGAATAATTGTAAAGCGGAGATGCACTGTAATCCATTGTTTTTACATAATCACCGTTTGCAGGATTAATCATACCTTTTAGAGCTGTAATAACTTTTTCTGAGATTTCTTTGTTTTCGGCAGTAGCTTTCTGCAATGATTTTGAATCATAAGTTTGGACAGCTATTGAAATATCTGCAACATCAGGTGTAACTTCAGTATTCGCCGATGAATTGACAGATACAAAGCCTCTTTCAACTGTGTCGGAAACTGCCTGCGATGAAAGTGAAGCACACCCCAAAAGCAAGCTGAGCGCCGTAATTGATAACAAAACTTTTTTCATACATTCTCCTTTTCTTTTTCTGATTTTTCATCAGACTTATCAACTTTATCAACCGGCTTAATATCACCGGATTTCAAAATCATAGAATTTATAGCCTGAGCACGGGATTGAATTTTCATTCGTTCAAGAAGCATCTTCATTTCTTTATCACTCAGTCTGTCAGGAGTTTTAAATGCGACGAGAAACTTTTTTCTGTCATTTATAATAAAACCTGAAATAGCAACTATTGCCCAGAGCATCAATCCTTGCCAAACATTTATCAGCGGAATTGCAGCTAATTCGGCAAAAAAGTTCCACACATGCATGGCAACAATTGCAGGAAATGCGATAAATCCGGCAGCCAGACAAGTTGCAACAAAAATAACTATCAAAAGCCCTCTAAGACCTGCTATCTGTATAATCCTCGTTTTTCTTTTCATAAATCCTACTTTCTAACCTATCATGTTCAGAAAATCATCTTCTGTTAATATTATAACACCTAATTTCTGAGCTTTGTCTAATTTTGAACCTGCATTTTCTCCGGCAACAACGTAAGATGTGTTCTTAGATACCGAAGATGAGGTCTTTCCGCCCATTTGTTTAATTTTTTCGGAAGCTTCATCTCTTGTCATATTTTGTAATGTTCCCGTCAAAACAAAAGTTTTTCCTTTAAATTCATCAGAAACATTTTGAACCGGCGGAGCAGGCTCTACACCGAGTGCTTTTAGTTCTTCAATCATTTGAATATTTTCAGGCTTTCTGAAAAAGTCATAGATATCTTTTGCAATTACTTCGCCGACGCCTTCAACTCCTGACAAATCTTCCACAGAAGCATTCATAAGATTTTCCAGAGTTCCGAACTCATTTGCAAGAACTCCCGCAGTTTCCTTACCTACATTTTTAATGGTAAATGCTGTAAGCATGCGTGATAGAGGCTTGTTTTTACTTTCCTGAATTGCATTATACATGTTAAAAGCAGATTTTTCCTTAACCAGATCCAACTGCATAAAGTCCTGCATTGTAAGTTTATACAGGTCAACAGGGGTTCTGGCAAAACCTCTGTTATATAATTGTTCAATTATTGAAGGACCGACCTTATCAATATCCATAGCATCTTTGGAAACCCAAAATTCAATCTTTGCACAGCGTTTCGCGGGACAGTCGGGATTGTCGCAATACAGGTTAACTTCCCCGTCATGTATATGAAGTTCACTGTGACAGGAAGGACAATGTTTTGGCGGCGTATATTCGGGAAGTTTATAATGTTCTTCATCTTCAATAACCTTAACAACTTTCGGAATAATTTCAGCAGCCTTTTTAATATAAACTCTGTCACCAATTCTTACATCAAGCCTTCCGACTTCGTCAAAGTTATGAAGGCTGGCACGTCCGACCGTACTACCCCCAAGCTGAACGGGTTCAAGAATTGCAATAGGAGTAATTGCACCAGTTTTACCGACACTTTCTTCTATCGTTAAAAGTTTTGTGGTCACTTCTTCGGGCGGAAATTTAAATGCAGTAGCCCATTTCGGGGCACGGGATGTAAAGCCCATTTCCTGCTGAACAAGAAGATCATTAACTTTAATTACAACGCCGTCGGTTGCATAATCAAGGGAAAAACGTTTTTCATCCCATTCTTTACAGTATTGAATTGCTTCATCCGCATTTTTGCAAAGTTTGACATTAGGGTTAACTTTAAAGCCCAGCTTTTTCAAATACATTATACTGTCATAATGCGTCTTAGGCGGATTTTTAACACTGCCTGTAAAAATTGCGGTATAGCAAAACATTGATAAATCTCTTTTGGCAGTGATTGATGAATCCAGCTGTCTTATGGAACCTGCGGCGGCATTTCTCGGGTTTGCAAAAAGTTTCTCGCCGTTTTTCAAATTCTCTTCATTAAGCTTTTCAAAAGACTCTTTCGGCATATAAACCTCTCCGCGCACTTCTACGCTCACAGGCTCAAAGAGTTTTAAAGGAATTGCTTTTATTGTTTTAAGGTTATTTGTGATATCTTCGCCAGTAACCCCGTCGCCTCGTGTTACTCCTCGTACAAATATGCCGTTTTCATAGGTTAAAGCCATTGCAAGCCCGTCAATTTTAAGCTCGCATACGAGTTCCTGTCCGCCGTATTCTTTAACAATCTTTTTATACCAATCCTCTAAATCCTCATATTCATAAGTATTATCAAGACTGTACAAACGATATTTATGTTTATGCGGGAAAAATTTCTCGCTGACAGATCCGACACGCTGTGTTGGGCTGTCAGGCGTTATAAACAGAGGATTTTCTTCCTCAAGCTTTTTAAGCTCCGCAAACATCTGATCATATTCAAAGTCGCTTATTGAAGGGTTATCTTCAACATAATATTTATAATTAGCTTTATTTATTTCGTCTTTTAAAAAATTAATTCTGTCTAATACCATTTACATTACCATTAAAAGTTCACGTATAACCTTTGTCGCAACAGCCGTAGAAACTCCCGAAGCATCATAATCAGGGGCGAGTTCTACAACATCAGCTCCGATTATATCAAAGTTCTTCAAATATTCAAACCACCCGATAAGCTCATTAAACTGCATACCGCCGCTTTCGGGAGTACCTGTTCCCGGCATTACGGAAGGATCAAGAACATCTAAGTCAACAGTTACAAATATCTTTTTATCTTTCAAAACGTCAAGTTCTGAATATTCGGAAATAAGAGTTTTATGCTCTTTCATAAATTCCCATTCCTCTTTCATGCCTGAGCGGATACCGATTTGTTTAATATTTTCGGGACCGGCAATTTTTGAAGCGTGGCGAATTACTGCGGAATGCGACATCTCTTCTCCGAGATATTCCTCTCTTAAATCGGTATGAGCATCAAAATGAACTATTGCCAAATCTTTATAAAACTTTGAAACAGCTTTGATTTCAGGCAGGGTAACAAGATGTTCGCCGCCTATTCCGAATACTCTTTTTCCGTCTTTGTAAATTTCCTCAACATTTTTTTCAATTAAATCCAAAGACTTGTATGTATTGCCAAGCGGGAATTCCAAATCACCCGCATCATGAAAATTCACATCTTCAAGGTGTCTGTCAAAGCGCGGGGAATAATCTTCCAATCCCCAGCTTGCAAGTCTTATCTGCTCAGGTGCAAATCTTGAGCCTGAGCGATACGAAACGGTTCCGTCAAACGGAAGCCCGAGCATAATAATATCAGCAGAGTTATAATCTTTATTCTGTCCAATCCAATTTCTGTCTAAAAAAGGTCCGCTAAGCATTTATTCTCTCCTATATAGTCTGATTGTTATATATAAAGTATTTTATCACAAAAAAGCTTGCTTTTTTTAACTAAGTCATTAAAATAGAAAGTATGAAAAAAATCTTATCGATTTTATTTATAATGCTTCTCGGCAGCTGTGTTTTAGCTGCCCAAACGGATTATGAGCAAATATACAGGGAACTGGAAAAGCCTGATTTTTCTTATGTTCACAATATAGACCCCGGAGAAATGTATGATATTCAGCATACTTCATGGTCGCCTTATCCGCTTTTCAGACTTACATCACCTCTTTATTTCAAAGATATAACGATAGAGCCGGGTTATTATCTTTTAACACCGCGTCAGCACAAAGGAAACTGGTATATTTTATTTAAAGAACAGGGGCAGGTTAAATATATAATTCCTGCTTATAACAGAGAAATAGTGCCTATGGGATTTTATGACGAAAATCTTCCTAAACAAAAATTAACACCGTCACAAAAATTCCAGATAAAATTCTTTGATTTTGTCGGCAAATACGTAAGAAGCTCACAGCGCAAACCCGCTCCAAATACCTTTTTAGAAACAACTGATTTAGCGGACAATTTTATCTCAATTGTAATATATTGGGGTGATTACAGATATTACATGATACTCAGAACAATTCGACTTTAAAAAAAGCCGTAACTTACGTTACGGCGAGAATATATGATAATAAAACCTTTTTAAATACAATTTAAGTATAAATATTTTCGGATAATTTAATTTTTTAACCTTATTTACTAAATCTGAAAATCTTGTATTATCAAGATTTTTAGATGACTTTAAAATCTTTTTTTTACTGCATGCACCATCAAAAATCTTACTTACATTTGCAACGGAATTATACAAAATTTTGTTATCAAGAAAAAATTCATCGCATAAATCAACAACGCCAGACAAAAACACATTTACAATATCATATAAGTTATCACTGATGCGATCATTACCGCTTCTGTTAAACAGCAGTACCTTGTTTAAATAAAAGACATTAAGCCTGTTATTTCTTGCTGCCCACAAATAAAACAGATGTGTAAAAGGATGATTTTTGTATTTTTCTTTAACAGAGGCTTGCGAAAAGCTAGAACTCCTGAAAACATAACTGCTGATGTAAGAAAATAATATACTGGAGTATTGAGCATCTTTTAAATAGTCTAATAACTCGCAGTCATCAGAAAGCTTAAACGCGAATTTTTTACCTGAAAGAGCAGTAAAATTTTTTATGCTTTTTCTCATATATAAATCTTTTTGAGTAAAATTAAAAAGAATGATGTCATCATCTGCTCTTTTTTGTATTACTTTTATAAGCTCTTCCACTGCGCCGTCTGCAGGTAAATCATCATCTCCCAAAATCCATGTAAAAACTCCCGAAGCATAAGAAGCTGATTTTAAATAATTTCTGCCAAATCCGATATTTTCTTCATTTTTGTAATATTTTACATAGGAATTTTCTTTTGCATATTCCGAAAGCAATTTCCTTGTATCGTCAACGGAACAGTTATCTGAAAAAATTACTTCCACATAATTTTCCAGATCTTCTGTTATTTGCTCTTTTAGAACTTTTATTAAATCTTTTAAGCACCAATCTCTGTTATAAGTAGGTATACATATAGAAAGTAATTTTTGATTATTTAACGCCACCTGCAGCTTCCTCAACTATTTTATTAGTAATAACATCTGCGCATTTTTTCCAGGTGAATAATTTTGCGCGTTCGAGCCCCTTTTTAATACATTTCTCTCTAAATTCTCTGTCGAAATACATCTTTTCCATTGCTTCTAATAATTGTTTGTCTGAATAAGGATTAATTTGAATTCCGCAATCCCCAATTACTTCGGGTAATGATGTTGTATTTGAGCAAATAACAGGCAGCCCGCATTTCATTGCCTCAAGAACGGGAATGCCAAAACCCTCATATAGTGATGGAAAAACAAACATTTCAGCTCCGCTGTATAAAGCAGACATATCTTCATCGTCAACATAGCCGATACGCAGAATTTTATTTTTTTTATCACCTAAATTTTCAATATTTTTATTTAAAATATCTTCAAAATCCTTAAAGTGGCTGCCGCCAAGCACAAAAATAAAATTATCAAGATTATGTTTTTCGACAAAATTAAAGAAATTTTTTATTGCAAATATCAAATTTTTTCTTGGGTCAAGATTACATAAACTAAAAATATATTTTTTATCGGTTGGAATGCTGTATTTTCTTTTAATTTGATTAATGTAATATTCATCACCTATCTTAAAGTAAGGTTTTCCGGTAGATAATGGAATTACACATATATTAGACGGATTAATTTTCGGAACATATTCTATAAAATCCTGTTTTGTACATAGAGAATTGGCAAAATAATTATCAGTAGAATTAATCGTAGATATTAGCTTATGATACCAATCATGTTTTTCTGCATTATTTCTGTAATCATTAACCAAAGGGATTGTATCGTGCAAAATAGTAAATCGTTTTATTGATTTGAACTTGAATATAAATTTCGGAACAGCTTTCATTGGTGAAAAGTAAACATCTATATCATCCAATTTCTTAAAATTATTTATATAAAATTTGTTTATTTTTTTAAGAACAGATATAAATAGTGATAAAAACATGCTTAAGAAAATATAAAATAATTTCTTTTTGTTTTTTTTCTTTAAATCGCTCAAAAATATAATAATATCATCTAAAAAAGAAAATCTGTATCTTTTACATTTCGCGAATTCATCATAATTCTCAATTACGTTTTGAAGCTTAACTATATTATCGCCATACAAAAATATATTAAACTCTTCACGTTTGAGAAGTTCCAAAAGAACATTATATGCTACAAAAAAAATACCGCTGCGCGACGAATTCTTGGTTAAGATATTACATACAACAGTTGCATCATATAGCATAGTAATCTTTTTCATTAAAAGCCTCCAGCAAAAAAATTCTCATTTAAAGGTATATTTTTCTCAAATTTATACCATTAAACATGAATAATTTAACATTAAATATCAATTTGTCAAGCTTAATTAATATTTAAAGGGATTAAGTTTTTAAACACTATATTTTAAAATTACAACACGGAGAAAAAATGAACTCACTGGAATTATTCGGTAAAAGACTGAAAGAGCTTAGAAAATTAAATAAATTAACTCAGGAACAATTAGCAGAGCTTATCGGTCTTGACCCGAAACAAATTTGCAGAATTGAGAACGGGGCGTGTTTTACAACATTTGAAACATTACAGAAAATTTCAAAAATTTTTAATGTAGAAATTTATGATTTATTCTACTATGAACATAAACAAACAAAAGATGCACTTGTTAAAGAAATGAATGAAATCTTTAAAAATGCATCTGATGATAAAATTGAATTGATATATAAGCTTGTTAAAGCCATAACTTTTTAGGCTTCTTCATCCTCGCTGTCATCTTCTTTTTTTATTTTATCCAACACCATATTTGCCATCTCCTTGGCAATAATACGCTGTGTTGCAGCAGGACAATTTTGAAGCATATTCATTGCTGTTCTTAGTGTACTGTCAATATCATACCAACGTCCTTTTCTGTTATCGTCAAGTCCTGAACCGACTGCGTTTATAATATCTTCAACAGCTTCGAATTTTTCATCTTCGATATTATGCTCGATAATAATTTTTATTAAATTTAAAGCAATTCTTATTTGTGTTTCGTCATCTGTTTCTTCAAGTGTTTTGACAGCCTGTGACAGAACAGGGTCTTTATCATACCAGCGTCTTTGCTGATTAGTGTATTCTTCTTTCATAATGCCTCTCCTTATATCAAAGTAGTAAGACTATTATGAAGAATTTAACAAAATATGTCAAGCCCTAACCCTGTTTAAAGGTTACGCCTTTGGTCCCTTTCGGATATTCCCAGCCTAATGACGAACTTTCACAGGCAATTCTGCACGCCCCGCATTCAAGACAGTTTTCATAATTAACAATAAGCTTCTGCATATTTTCGTCCCATTCGTAAACTCCTGCAGGGCAAACAGTTGTACAAATTTTTGATTTGCAAATTCTGCAGCATTCCTGAACAGGCTGCAAGTGAGAAACCGTGTCGGGGGTATACTTAACGGTATATAATTTATCTTCCAAATCGCTCATTTTAAAATACTCCATAATAATTTAACAGCAGACCATGCATCTTTAAATAAGTCTGAAATCTTTCTGTCCGTAAAAATACTTTTTATGAATTTATGATATTTTTCTTTTTTGGGAACGCTATCAACAGAAGTAAACATTTCAAAGAAAGAATTAATCTTTTTAGGATAATAGCCCAAAAATTCTCCAACTCTTTCCTGAACCCCACCCATAAGATCTTTATATGTCCTCAAATCTTTTATAATGAAAGAATTTTCCAATTCTTCCTGGTAATGTGATAATGCATTTTCAGAAAAATCCTGTTTCCCGAGGGCTATTACTGCAGTTTCTCCCGCTATTTTACCTGAAATCATCGCGAGGTTAGTGCCTTCCCAGTGCATATTATTTACAAACATTGCGGCGTCACCGCAAACCATAACACCTGCACCGAAAATCAAAGGAATTTTTTTATAACCGCCTTCGGGAATTAAGTGAGCCGAATATTCGAGAAGTTCACCGTCTTTAATAAGCGGAGCTATTTCAGGATGTTTTTTCAGTTTATCCAGTAAATCATAGGGTTTTATCCCCCTGTCAATAAGTTCGCTCAATGTAACGCCAAGCCCTATACTTACGGAGCTTTTATTTGTATACATAAAACCTAAACCTAGCATCCCGAGCATAGGACCGCCGAATATCTCGTAAATACAGCCTTCATCAGCATTAACATGAAATCTTTCGTTAATAACTTCTGCCGGAAGTTTTATAACTTCTTTAACACTAAGTGCAACATCTTCAGGCGACAACTCACCGCGAAGTCCGGCTTGCTTTGCAAGGAGTGAATTTACACCGTCCGCAAGCACTACAATATCAGCATAATAATCCTCAAGTTCTGTTTTTACACCTTTTACAAAACCATCCTCAATTATTAATTCTCTAACAACGGTTTCTTCAACAAGAATTACCCCTTCTTTTTTTGCCTGTTCCGCCATCCAACGGTCAAATTTTCCTCTTACAACAGTATAGCTGACAGGATTTTCATGTTTCTTTTTATAAGAAATTACTGTTGCATCATCTTCTCCTAAAAGAGCAAATTTATGTTCAATATTTTTTCTCTCAAGAGGAGCTGTTTTTTCAAAATCAGGAAAGATTTCTCTTGTCGGTTGAGCATAAATCGCTCCGCCGAAAACATTTTTACTCCCCGAAAATCTTCCGCGTTCTATTAGCACAACCTGTTTTCCCGCACGTGCAATCGTAACGGCGCAGGATATTCCTGCAGGTCCGCCTCCTACAACAATAACTTCTGTTTTATTTTCTCGCTTCTCCATGATAGCCCCGATTAAAAACTATATACAACAAAACTATACATCAAATCTTATTCATTGTAAAATAGTTAATATGATTATCACAGCAGGCAGATTTAAAGGGCAAAAAATTACGGTGCCCGATGAAAGTATTACAAGACCTACTCTTTCAAAGGTAAGAATGAGCATTTTTAATACTTTGCAATCAATGGTTAACTTTGAAGAAAGTTCATTTCTTGATATGTATGCAGGCTCGGGAGTAATGGGACTTGAAGCTCTTTCGAGGGGCTTTTCAAAAGCCTGTGCAATAGAAAAACACCCTAAAGCCGCACAGATTATTAAATCAAATTTTAAAAAGTTTAACCCTGCGCCAAAGTTAAAAATAGGTGACAGCTTAAAAATTGTTCCTGCGCTGAATGAAAAATTCGATGTAATTTATATTGATCCTCCGTATTTTTCGGGAATTTATGAACACAGCCTTAACGCTGTAAAAAATATTGCATCAAATATAATTATTCTTGAGCATGTCAATGATGTTGACTTCTCAACTTTTGAACTAATTAAACAGAAAAAATACGGGGATAAATTTATAACATTTTTAACAAAGCATTAAAAAAGCAGAGTTGTTTTCAAACTCTGCTTTTGATAATAACCCGTAAAATTTGTTAATAACCTATTTGACGGGGTGGAGCGGCTGCGCTCCTACTTAACAAGTTCTTTGAATTTTTTACCAGCTGAGAAAGCAGGAACTGTTTTAGCAGCAATTTTCAAAGGAGCGCCTGTTTGAGGGTTTCTGCCTGTTCTAGCAGCTCTTTTGCGCGGTTCGAATGTACCGAAACCTACTAATGTAACTTTTTTACCTTTTGAAACAGTTTTTTCAATAGTTTCTAAAGTAGCTGCAATGATGTCAGCAGTAGCTTTTTGAGAAACTTTTGCTTTCTTTGATACTTCTTTTACTAATTCTTCTTTGTTCATTATGAACCTCCTTTTACCTTGTGCATACAGTAATTGAAACCATTCTCTCTCCGCATGCTTATGTGTCGACAAAGATTATTATAGCATTTTATTTGATTTTGGCAAGTATTTTTCAAAAAAAAATATAATAAATTTAAAATATAGATTGGGTTTCAGGGAAATAAACCCGCTAAAATGCAGTAATAACAAGCTTATATGTTAATTATAAGACTGCGGATTAACCCTTGCAAATTTAACATCTTTATAAAAATACTGTAAAATTTGATATGCATTGTATCCCTGTTTAGCAAGATTATTTGCGCCATGCTGAGACATTCCCACCCCATGCCCGTTTTTTTTGACATTTTCATCAAATGAAGGCACAGAACGTAAATAAGGAAGACTTCCGCCCCAGCTGTCAACGTTTGTCTGTCCGCCTGCTGAAGCTGAATAGTAAGCATTTATAACCTTCATATTGTATGTAAGAACAATTCCTTTAGTCTGCTCGACGGCATAATTAGTATCAGGAGTTTCTTTTGATGCGCCTCCGTAAGCCTGATCTTCGGGAGTATCTTTTAAGTCATATCCGTATCTTGCACGTTTGCCGAGATTTGCAAGAGCATAGCTTCTTGCGGCAATAGCCTGAGCTTTATGAGCTTCAAAAGCCCAGCTTGACGGCATTTCAGAGGGGACAACACCTTTAATGTAATCCTCAAGAGGAACATTATTAATAACGGTTAATTTACCGTTTTTATTTTGTATCATAATTATTCCGCGGTACCATTTGCCCTTTGCGCTTACAAAACCTGGAGATTGTGTTTTTATTACGATATTATCGGAGTTTACTTTATAATAAGTACCGTTATAAAGAATAGCCATAAGGTTATGATACGGCTTTATTTCATACCCCTTCATTGCTTCCAGATCACAAATCGTATGATTTGTATTCGCGTCAATAATCGTTCCTTTAACGGAAGTACCTATGGCAGAAGAAGCCGCGTCAGTCTGCAAACCTATTTTAATTGCAAAACACGGATTTGCCAAAATAATGTTTAATAAAAAAATTGAAAACAGTAATACAATCTTTTTCACACAATTATTATAACACATTATGTTATAAAAGTTCTTAAGTCATCCGGTTGATTTTTTGAGCGGTCTTTTTTAAACCTAAATTTGCCTCAACACGGTTTGCAGCAATATCACCATACTTTTGTCCGATCGAATAAGAAGCCATAGACCCGCCTACAAATACTAATCCTTTAACAACAGCTCCGATTTTCCCGTTTAATTTATTTTTTTCAAGATATTCAAATACCGGTTTCATGGCTTTTGTGTCAGAAACTTTTTTAAGAGTATCTTTTACGGTCTTAGAATTTGCAGCTTTATCATAATTGAGCTTTATAAGCCCTTCCCCCGCAAACATTGCTGATAATGCAGCTGCTTCCGATATACCCGTTTTAACTTTATCATCCGCCATTGCAGTTTTAACAACACCTGATGCGCAAATCAGCGGATTTACATTGTTTACTGCAAATTGTGTAACTTTACCCGCATACTCAAAAGCTTTATTTTGTTTTGCAAGATCAGAAAATACACTCAATGCACTGCGTGCAATATTAGCCGCAACGCCGTCATATTTAGCAACTTCCTGAACAAGACCTGCGGTCTGCCCTAAAGTTACGGCACCTCTGCCGATATCACCATTTTTAGTTTTATCGGCATTGCGATATGCAAATATTCCTGATGCTACTGCACTAAACACAATAATTCACCTTTTACTACACTACATTTATATAAAGTAATTTTTCTCAAAAAAATTGCATGATTATTTGAAATGTTTACATTTGTAATAAAATGAACAAAAACTTTTGAATATCGTTATATTGATAATACCGAAAAAACTGTTATAATATAAATTATGAAAAAATTACTCGTGTTAGTTGGAATGTTATTATTTATGCCGCAGGTTCAAGCAGCGCAACTGCCTAATGTTCAGATTGATTTAAGAGATTACCATGTAATAACAATTCCTCAGGGAACTTTTATACCTGTTATGAACACACAGGAAATATCAACACAAACCTGCTCGGAAGGATATAAAGTAAAATTTATTGCGACAAATGACTTATATATGCACGATACCAACATTGTACCTAAAGATACGGAATTTTACGGTTATATAGAAAAAATTAACGCACCTGTTATAGGAACAAATGCCGCAATGAAAATTAAAATATCAAAAATGGTATATTCCGACGGATTTGAAATCCCCGTAAAAGGTTATTTATACACCTCAAATAACAACATTTTCGGAGGCGGAATTTCCGAACCCGCGAAATATATCGGTATGGCTCAAAGACAACAGAGAGTAAAGCGGACGACTATTCAGCTCCGCCCCTCAGGAGAAAGAAAAATGGGCACCCATACAATAATTCCTACAGGTTCAAATGAAATTATAATGCTTACCGCACCCGCCGAAATAACCCATACCGTAACAAATTGACTTAATATAAATTGTAAAATACAATAATATAAATAAGGAGAAAGGCAGATTATGAACAAAAAATCAGGATTAGTTTTAACCGCAATGGTATTAACTTCGGGTATTGCATTTGCTGCACCGAATTTTGGATACAGCCAGCATAATCCGGCACCGTTATATCAGCAAAATTATTACCCTGCTCAAACGGTAAGCGGTAACCAAACTCTTAAAGGCAGTGTAGTAACAGTTCCGGCGGGACAAAAAATTCCTGCTGTAGTAACAACACCTTTGAGTTCCGCTAACCTGACACTGGGTCAAAATGTAACACTTGCGTTAGGTTCTGACTTTTATTATAACGGGAATTTAGTAGCCCCTGCAGGCAGCTCTGTTACAGGAACAGTGCTTGAAGTATCTAAAGCCAAACATGGAAGTATGAACGGCAAATTGCTTTTGAGATTTACTCAAATAGTAACTCCTTACGGTATTCAAATTCCGATTTCAGCCGTTGTAAAAACAACTGATAATACAGGCGTATTGGTAGGAGGCACCAAACTTGATGTTGCAAAAGATTACGGTAAAGATGTTGCCGTAGGCGCAGGTGCAGGTGCTCTTGCGGGAGTTATAATCTCACCGCTTGCGGGTGGAGATGTAGGAAAAGGCACAGCTCTTGCCACAGCAGTAGGTGCAGGCGGCGGACTTGTAAAATCACTCTGGGATAAAGGTAATGATGTTGAAATCCCTGCTAATTCAGCGATTGAACTGGTACTTACCCAACCGATTACCGTTAACCCCGCAATGTTTAATAACAATTACTAGCAAATCGGGTAATAATTTTATTTTTGGTTTAAAATAGAATTATAAAGCGATTAGATAAAGATAGGGGAGCAATACAGCAAAAAACTGTATAAAAGAAAAAACAATGTCATTATTGGGAAAATATACGGATAATTTTACAGAAGATAATGAACTTGACGAAAAATCAGGTTATGTAACACCTGCTGTCTTGAAAGACGATGAAGAAATAAGTCTGAAAAAGTCAATTCTTATTTCAGCAATTCTTCACCCGACAGCAGTAGGTGTGTGGGCTTTAATCGTATTAATTCTTTCATTAATGGGAATTACATTCAAAATTTTTGAAAAACCTAAACCTAAAATGAATGATATTGAATTTGTACTTGTTGATAAAGAGGAAACTCCAATTAACAAAAAAACTCCTTATCGTGCTGATATAAATTCACGTGCCGGCGGCCACCATGACCCGACAAGAAAGGTTTCAATGCCATCACCGGCTCCAGGTGCACCCAAACAGGCTTCAAAGCCTGCACCTAAACAGGCAGCACCAAAACAGCAAAACCCTTTGCAAAAAATAGTTAAACAGGTTACACAGCAGGCACAAACGCCTGCTCCGAAAAAATCAGTGCAGCAAGCCGCTCCGGGGCCTAAAAAACCTCAGCAGGCTAAGCCTGCGCCCCCGACAGCACGTCCGTCGTTAAAACCTCCCGTAACACCAAGACCATCAGTAAAACCGTCTTCTCCGTTTACGGTTCCCGTACCGAAAGGCGGAACAGGCTCAGGAAGATACACAACAGGACCTATAAGCGGATCCGGTGCATCTGCTAAAGGCGGAGGAGCAGGAGGAAGTTCTTCTGCCGGAAGCGGAAGATATGCACCCGCCCCCTCTCTTGCACCCACCGGAGGTGCAGGAAGCAAACTTGCTAAAAGCGGCGGCGGCGGAACCGGAGGCTACGGAAACCCCGGACCCGGTAACCCGAACGGAAGACCCGGTATTGATGCAGTCAGAGAACCTGATTTCGGACCTTATATGAGAGAACTTCAAAGACGTATCAAAATGAACTGGGATCCTCCTAAAGGCAACGAAAGCAAACGTGTAGTTTTACTTTTCAAAATAGCAAAAGACGGAAGATTGCTTTCCTGCAGTGTATTTAAATCTTCAGGGCTTCCTGGGGCCGATAAAGCGGCAATAAATGCAGTACAGGCGACAGCTCCTTTCAGACCGCTGCCTGCAGAATTCAAAGGACAAAGTATTGATATTCAATTTACGTTTGATTACAACGTATTTGGAGCATCAGGATATTAGTTAGTAAAACAAATTAATAAAAGAGGATAAAATTATGGAACTATTATGGAAATCAATTCAAATGGATTGGCCGGTACTATTACCTATCTTGGTATGCTCAATCCTTGTTGTAGGCGTTGTTATTAACAGATTTTCTTTCTACAAGAAAAACAAAAGAGATGTTGTCTTATTTATTCCGAGATTGCAAAAAGAACTTGTTAAGAATAATCTTGACGGTGCTCAAAATCTTGCAGTACAATGCGGCGGAGTTATCGGAGAAGTTACGGAAGAAGCCGTAAGAATTTTTTCTGAACAGAAAAACGGTTTTTCACGCTCTTTTGATATTGCAGCATCATTAGCGGCAAGAAAACTAGAAAGCCATCTGACAATTCTTGGTACAATCGGCGGTGTTGCTCCGTTTTTAGGTTTGTTCGGAACTGTTGTAAGAATTCTTTTTACATTTCAGGATTTGGCAGCACAGGGCAATCAGTCAGCTGCTGTTGCATCAGGTATTGCATCAGCATTGATTGCAACCGCATTCGGTTTAGGCGTTGCGATTATTGCGGTTATTTTCTATAACTCTTTCCAATCTATAGTTAAACGCTACGAAGACGACTTCCAGTTAATCAAATTGTTATTTTTAAGCTTTGTAGATTCAAACGATGAATCAACAACACCTTCAAATGCAAATATTTCACTATAGGTAAGTAAATTATGGCAATGAAAACCAATAAGGGCAAAGATGCTCTTTTTACAGAAATTAATATAACACCGTTAACAGATATCTTCTTAGTACTGTTAATCATTATGATGGTTGTGGCTCCGACTTTCCAATCCAATGACAGTTCCATTACGATACCTGAGATTAACAGCGGAATTTCAATAGAACAGAAAAACGCAACCGTTTCCGTTACAAAAGAAGGTAAAATGTATCTTAACGGCAGTCCCGTAACTGATGAGAATCTGACAAACGAACTTGTAACATTAAAAGCACAGCTCGAAAAACCCGAACTTGTGGTTAAGGCCGACGAAAAAGTTAAAAGCGCAAAAATAATGGAAATTATGAATGCGGCGCAGGATGCCGAGTATAAAAAATTAATCGTCGCAGGAGAACCTTTAAGCAAAAAAGAACAGAAGGATCTGGAGAAAAAACAAAAATGAGCAGAAACCGTGACACATTTAATGAAATTAACATAACACCATTGACAGATATTTTTCTTGTACTGTTAATCATTATGATGGTTATAGCTCCGATGCTTGACCAGCAGGGATTAAATCTTACCGTACCTGAAAATGTAACGCAGGAACAGCAGCAGAAAGAAACCAAAATTATGACAATAATGGTGGATTCAGGCGACAGATTTTTTCTTGACGGAACAGAGGTTTCTGCCGATAAACTTGAAAACGCAATAAAATCACAGGCATCCAATTATCCTGACGGACTTTTGATTAAAACAGACGCCGACTCCTCGCACGGAGCAATGGTTAAAGTAATGGATTGTGCCAGAAATTCAGGGATTACAAGTATTTCCGTTGACGAAATTTAAACATTCCATGAAGGATTTTCGCCATCGGCTACTTCAAAAAACTTCTGCATCTTTTCGGCGACAGATTTATCCTCTTTATAAGGGAATATACTGTTAGGCTTTGTCATATCAACGTTTGCCATTGCATCAAGCTTGTTGACTTTTTCTTTAATAGTTTCAAAATTTATTATCTTCATATGCACTCTCTCTTACCTATATAAAAAATTCGGTAAGATAGAAATTTCAAAACAATAATTTTTATTTACAATTCTTTAAATCCTCTTACATATAGAAATTTTTCAATTTTTAAGTTATAATATGCATACGTTTACACAAAAGAGAGAGGTCATCCAATGAATAAAAGTCAATCCGCAGGAATGTACATCGTACTGGCAATTGTTGTACTTCTGTTTGTTTCATCAGTATTTTTGTCAAGTCCGGCTACTAAGGTATCCGAAATTTCATATTCAAACTTTATGGAAAGACTTGATAAAGGAGAATTTAAGAAAATAGAAAAAGCGGATGATTTTTTGATTGCAATTCCGAAGGTTCAACCTGAAGCAGCAGCAAAAAAACCTGCAGCACCCGCAATGGATAATCCTTTCGGAATTACTGAAACTAAGGCTCCGACTTTAAAATATAAAGTTTTAACACCTGCTTTTGACCCTGATTTAATGAAAAAACTGGATGCTTCTGATGCAGAAATACAAATTACGAGAGCAACAGAATCATCAAAAACTCTCGGCAATGTATTAAGTTATTTATTATTGCCTATATTATTTCTGGTATTTCTTGCAGTTATGGCAAAAAGTATTCAGGCAGGCGGTTCGCAGGCTATGTCTTTCGGAAAAAGCAAAGCAAAAATGCTTCTTGACAGCAAAGTTAAAACAACTTTCAAAGATGTTGCGGGTATAGATGAGGAGAAAAAAGAACTTGAAGAAATCGTTGACTTTTTGAAAAACGGTGACAAATATATTAAATTAGGAGCAAGAATTCCAAAAGGTGTCCTCCTGGTAGGGCCTCCGGGAACGGGTAAAACATTAATGGCAAAAGCTGTTGCGGGTGAAGCGGGTGTTCCGTTTTTCTCAATCAGCGGTTCCGATTTCGTTGAAATGTTTGTCGGTGTAGGTGCAAGCCGTGTAAGAGATTTATTTGAACAGGCTAAAAAACATCAGCCATGTATTATTTTTATAGATGAAATCGATGCAGTAGGACGCCAGAGAGGCGCAGGTATGGGCGGCGGACACGATGAACGCGAACAGACATTAAACCAGCTTCTTGTTGAGATGGACGGTTTTGACGAAAACACAAATATTATCGTAATTGCCGCAACTAACAGACCTGATATTTTAGATAATGCATTATTAAGACCGGGAAGATTTGACAGACAAATTTATATTAATGCTCCTGACGTTAGAGGCAGAGAACAAATTTTAAAAGTTCATGCAAAAAACAAACAGCTTGATACGGAAGTTGATTTGAAAACTCTTGCAAAACGTACACCGGGCTTCACAGGTGCAGATTTACAGAATTTATTGAATGAAGCGGCTCTGCTTGCGGCAAGAAATAACAAAGAGAAAATTTCAATGGGTGATATTGACAGCTCCATTGACAGAGTGCTTGCAGGAATAGAAAAGAAAAGCAAGGTAATGACTGATGAAGATAAAGAATTAACGTCATATCATGAAGTCGGTCATGCACTTCTGGCAAAACTTCTAAAAGATGCCGATGAACTCCATAAAGTTTCTATTATTCCGAGAGGATACGCACTCGGCGTAACATGGACAAAACCTAAGGATGAAAAAGTTCACACAAATAAAGCAAAACTTCTTGCACAAATTACGGTATCATTAGGCGGACGCGCCGCAGAAGAAATCGTTTACGGCAAAGACAGAGTAAGCACGGGAGCTTCACAAGACCTTATTAACGTAACAAATATCGCAAGAAAAATGGTTACTGCGTGGGGTATGTCTGAAAGACTCGGCAACATGGCTTACGGTAAAAATCAGGAAAATGTATTCATGGGCAGAGATTTCGGACATCAGAGAGATTACTCCGAACAGGTTGCATTTGAAATAGACGAAGAAATGAAAAGCATCGTTGACAATAAATACGAAGAAGCAAAAAAACTTCTAAGTGAAAATAGAGATATGCTTGAGGCAATTTCAAGAGAACTGCTTGATAAAGAAACTCTTGATGATAAAGAATTTGAAGACATAATGAACAGAGTACAAAGTGAAAGACAGGGTTAAATATATTCTGGAACTGCCTGTTGAAAAGGCAGAAGAAGGACTTAAAAAAGACTGCGATATACTGGGTCTTAAATTTACGGAAGATATAGAAAAGGGGATTGAAGCTTTTAAAAAGCTTCTTCCTCGTATTGAAAAGCCTTTAATGATAAGAGGCTGCGGCAATGACAGCATTGATACGGAGCTGTTGCCTTTGCTTGCACAATTAGCAGACAGGGAATGCATAATAGGAACCGCAACCGAAAATAATTATAAAAGTATTATTCCTTCGGTTATAAAAGGCGGTCACAGGCTTATAATCCGAACTCCTATTGATATTAACCTTGCAAAAGAAATGAATATCCTTACATCCGATATGGGACTTAGTCTGGATAGAATATTAACAGACACCGACATAGGCGGTTTGGGTTACGGATTTGAATACGGTTACAGTATTATGGAAAAAATTAAGCTTGAAGGGAAAAACGGAGATAAATTTTTGAATGTACCACTGATATCTTTTGCGGCTGAAGAAACGGCAAAAACAAAAGAAGCAAAAGATGAAAAACTTTCTTTATATCTTGAAATTGCATCAGCATCAGCGGTTAAAGCAGCAGGTGCAGATTACATCGTTTTGACAAAACCTGAAGCGGTTTCAATTTTAAGGGGGCTTGAATGACGGAACTTTCAGGGTTACAAATTTTTAAATATCTTCCTGCCGCTAAAAAAGCTGAACACACCAATTGTAAAGAATGCGGCTGTCCGACATGCATGGCGTTTGCACTTAAACTTGCCAAACACAATATTGACATAGAAAAATGTAAATATGCACCTGAAAATTTAAAAGAGATTTGCGAACAAAATGCCAAACAGCCTCAAAAAACAGTTGAGATAAGCGGGATTAAAATAGGCGGTGAAAATGTCTTGTACAGACACGAAAAAACTTTTATCAATAAAACCGCACTCGCTGTTGTAATTGATATGGCAGCCCCCGATTGGAAAGAAAAATATGAACGCGTTAAGAACTTTGAGATTACACGTGTAAACGAACATTTAAAAGTTGATTTGATTATTGTCAAAAACGGCACTCTGCCTGATACAATTACTTATGAAGAACTGAAAAAACTGCCGCTAAAAGAAATTATTGATGGAGAATTTTCCAAAACATCAAACGAACTTATTGAAACACGCAAAAAAGCTGTCTTAGAAAAAGATGAAAACAGTTCAAATCCTGTATATGTTTATTTTAAACATACAGAAGATAAAAATCTGTTATGTGCAAAGGCTTCTTATTATATCTGTAAATATGCAAATATGCTGGTATTCGAAGATTTTGACGAATATTTGCTGACCGCTTTAATGACATTAAGACAAAATATTTTCACTGACCCTCAAAAACCTTTACAGGTTGAGTCAAAAATCTATGAGTTTAACAATCCCGATGAAAACTCATTAATATTTATGACAACAAATTTTGCACTGACATTTTTTGCAGTAGCGAATGAACTTGAAAGCCTTCCGGTTCCGTCATACTTAATTGTAACCCCTGCTGAAGGCATGAGCGTTTTAACAGCATGGTCTGCCGAAAAATTTACTGCCAAAATGGTTGCAAAAACTTTGAAAAAATTTGACTTTGCAAATAAAGTAAAGAACAGAAAAATAATAATTCCAGGGTTGTTAGCTCACATGAAAGACGAACTTCAGGAAGAAATTAAAGACTTTGAAATAATTGTCGGAACAGTAGATGCATTTGCTATCGGGGATTTTGTGAAAAATTTGAATAAATAGCAAGAAATTTTTTGTTCAACTTTTATTCTGAATATGGAAATAAAAAATTCTTATAACAACCAAAATTTTAACGGACTTTATTTCAAAAATGTCTCGCCTAAGGTTCAAAAAGCTCTCGAAAATTCACCCGCAATTCAATCATTGAGCCGTAACTATGACGTATTTATAAAGCAATATCATAACAGAACATTAAACAAATACGGTACATCGCTTAATTACGGTCTTACATACAAAGTCAAAGAAATAGCACCCAATTTATTTCATAAAACAGCTAAATTTAATAAAAAATGTTATTCTAATTTTGCCCTCGATCCGTATTCATTCCCGATAAAAAAGGACATTAAGACTACGATTGAAAATGATCTGATTAAAGAAGCCGAACTAATTAACATCAATTATTTTAAAGACTATCTTAAATAATTTTAGAAAATGACAAAAAGTAATCAGATACTATATTAACAAGCATCGGTAAAATCCATACCATTATTGCCGCACCGAGAACAGGTTTGAAAAGAAAGCTTAATTGAAATACATTTACCTGAGGCGCAGTCTTTGAGATTACACCGAGAATAATATCCTGCCCGAGCGTTGCAAGAAGTATGGGAGATGCAATTTGCAGCCCCATAAACAAAACATTTGAAGACAACTGAACCATATAATCCATATTTACAATCTGCTGCAAAGGGATTATTGTTGCATCAAGAGGAAATATTTCAAAACTCCTCATAAGTGCCGTCAAAAGCCAGTAAACCCCGCCGAGCTGAATAAAAATTAAAAGCCCGAGAAGCTGAAAACACTTTCCCACAATAGAAACCTGAGAAGATGTAGTCGGGTCTAAAACCATTGCAGAAGATAACCCCATCTGCATATTAATCATATCACCGCCCGCATCCACGGCAAGCAGAATTAACTGCGCAATATAACCAATCATTGCTCCTACAACTATATTTAACAATAATGAAAGTGCAAATGACTCTTTAATTATAGTAACATCAGGCTTTGCTGCACAGGTTAATATGACTGTCAGCAAAAGACATAAAGCAATTTTCACCATCCCCGGAATTTCTTTTCTGTTAAATACAGGAGCAAGCCTGAAAAATCCCAAAAGACGTGCGAAAATAAATATACCTGCAGCCAGATAAGCATTAAGCATCGGAAACATTTTCATTAATTCTTCAATAATCTGTTCCAATGTTAATTACCTCCTTTACTATTTTCAGGAGTATCAAGAGGGAAAAATGAAACATCGTCCCCGCTTGTAAAAATGATTTTTTCGGGAGTAACCCTGACTTTTACAACAACATTCCTGTCATAACGTTTTATTGTAATTGTTGCATCCCCTTCTTTTTTTGCTTTAACAATTATCGTATCTTTATTGTTGTCAATAGTAAAAAACGGAAGAACAGATATAACACTTTCATCACTTGAAGAAACCGAAATTACGGGCTTGTCAGACGTCAGGATATAATCCTCAAACGCAAATGCCTGTAGAGGAATTAAAAGTATTGAAAGTATTACCAGAAATTTTTTCATTCGTTATCTTCCCAAAATTTGATTTGTTTCTACAAAATTAGGTTTAGGCATAGGTGTCTGTGGACTTGCATAGTATTTTGTTTTTTGCTGCTGGTCTATAAAAGGAACCTTACCGGGATTTTTCATTATCTCATTTATTGTTGGCTGATTTTTAAATTTGTCGTTCATTTCATGTTCAAAAGGCGTTGTGTATTTAAAATAATCTGCCGGAAGAACATAAGAATCATTTTTGGAAACAAGATTAAAAGCCATTGCCATACCGTCAGTCATAAAACCTTTTAACATATTAATAAACCCGATACCGCCGATTACGATAACAAGGAAAACCCCGAGGATTTTGGGAGCTGCCGCAATTGTCTGCTCCTGAACCTGTGTAACAGCCTGCAAAATACCTACAACAAGACCAATACCAGCAGCAACAAGAACACATGGCATTGAGATTGCCAGCATTATCAAAAATCCTTTTGCTAAGTATTCAACTAAAACTTCCATTTTTTACCTCACAAATTTTTACGAACTTCCTTAGTTATAGCTCGTTACCAGTCCCTGAACAATTAACGCCCAGCCGTCTACAGCAATAAATATAAGAAGTTTAAACGGCAGAGAAATAATCGTAGGCGACAGCATAAACATACCTAACGCAAGCAGAATATTTGCCACTACAAGATCTAATACGATAAACGGAACAAATATTATAAATCCGATTTCAAAAGATGTTTTCAATTCGCTTATAATAAATGCCGGTGCAACCTGCCATACAGTAATCTCATCAGGGCTTTTCGGCGGCTGCCCCTTTGAAGCCTCAATGAAAAATGCCAGATCGCTTTCTCTTGTCTGCTTCATCATAAACTCTTTTAAAGGTTTTGAGCCTTCATTTATCGCCTCGACAATATTCTGATTTTTGTGATACGGCACTGAACCCATTTCATACATTTTTTGAAAAGTTCCACCCATTGTGTAAAAGGTCAAAATCATTGCAAGACCAACAATAACAATTGAAGGCGGCACCTGCTGCGTTCCCATTGCAGTTTTAAGCATAGAAAATACTATGACAAATCTTAAAAAACTTGTCATACAGCAAAAAACCAACGGTATTAACGAGAATACAGTCATTAATATCAGCATTTGCAATACAGGGTTCATATCTTTTATTATCGTATCCATTTTTATTCCTCTAAATGTTATTAATTATATTTTTGAAAACTTTCTTCTGCGAATTATGAGAAGTTCTCGGGAAATCAACTATTGTCGGCAATTCATCCACACTGCATGTATTTTCTTTTTTCAGCGGTACGGAAGAATTATCATCAAGCTTTGAAATAAGCGACGTTCTGCCAACATCAGATGCAACAAGAAATCTTTCATTACCGGCTCTTACAACATAAAGCTCTTTTCTTGGTGCAAGACTTATACATTCTTCAACATTTAAAAATTTAGATCTTGAAGAAGTTGAGCAGGAAAACTTTTTATAGACAAAAACAGCCAGAAAAATAATTCCGACCATTGCCGCCGTATAAACTATGAAATTTAGTAAATAAGTACTCATTATCCCTCCAAGAAAGTTTCTTATATATCCTCATCCTCAAGCTCAAAGTCGCTGTAGTCAAATTCATCTTCTTCATCCGCCGGCTGGGCTGCTGCGGCATCTTCCTGCGGTAGCGCAGCTCCTTCGCCCGCAAAATCCGAACCTGCGGGAACAGCCTGTTGCTGAGGTATAGCATTCGGATTATTTTCTGCTTTAGGAGTTTTAGCAATAAGCTCATCTATCTTAACGCCGTATCTGTCATTTACAATAACAAGTTCCCCCCGTGCAATAGGCTTGTCCTCAACACTTAAAGTAACTTTATTATCATATATGGACGTAAGGTCTACAACCAACCCTTCCTCAATCTTTTTTAATTCGCCGAGAGTAATTTTAACAGTATCAAATTGTGCATTCATCTCAACTTCAATACTGTCCCAAAGATTAGTATTTTCTCCTGCCATATCGTCATTTCCTCCATCATTATCAACCGGCATAACCAGTCCCAGGTTAGGGTTTAAATTAATATCTTTTTCATAGTCCTTAAATCTCAGAACCATATGTTTTGTATCGCTGTTATCAAAAACTACAATATCATCAACTTCAATATTTTTAATATCAATAAGTTTAAACCTTGTAGAGCCGACTTTAACAGCCACATCAATTACGCTTGACGCAAAATCGCCGTAATCAAATTTATCACCCTTTGAAGTTACGGCTTCGGGGTTTAAAAGCACGTCAGGCAAAGTAATTATGAACTTTGCAACAGCATTTGTATCAACATCTTTCAATAAAAATGTTAAATGTACCACATCAAAATTTGTACGTTTTAATGCAGGCGGGGGCGGGATTAGAAATTGGGAAGTCTCATTAAACATATAATCATTAAATGCAGTAATAATCTTAGCTTCCAGGTCTGTAAGCTTGTTTAAATTAAATCTTGAATTTGGTTTTCCTAAAGCCCTATCAAGTATAATACCTATAGCTTTTTCAGAAGTTCTGAAAAACATATCATGCAGTTTATCAATACGTATTTTGGTAACGAAATAGGCTTCTTTATCCATTAAAGTATTAATATTTTTACTTATACCTATTAAAATAAATTTCAGTCCGGGAAGAAAAAATTCATCACTCGAAGCCTGAACAACAGGCGGGTAAGCATTAGCAAACCAATTGTACTGTGCATACAATTCTTTATAGTCTATTGAGTTGATTTTTTCGTTTCCCATACTTAAATTGTCTATCCCTTATTCAAGTCTGTAATGATGAGCTTTCCCCATAAATACAATAGAATAATTACATAAACTTCACATCAATCATTTAATGGATATTTTGCAAAAATCAATAAAGTCATAAAAAAGGAAAACTCCCGCTATTCAGCGGGAGAAGGAATGAAAGTAAGCGTGCCGCTGCTTGGTTGCCTGCTTTAAACGGGTCTGCCGGCAAAGCTCACCGCTTTGACCGTTCGCCCTCTGCGGACAATCCGCATTTCACGGCAGCTTATCTTTTTTTCAGTATGAAATTTTAGCTTCAAGTTTTTCAAGGCGAACTTTCAGCTCCTGATTTTCTTTTTCCAGTGCGGTAATACGGGTATCAAGCTCTTTGATTGCATTTATCATTGCATAGAACATATCTTCAAAACGGATTGTTAAAAAGCCGTCTTTGCCTTTTTTTACAGCATCCGGAAATACCTTTTGCAAATCCTGTGCGATTACTCCTACATGAGGTGTTTTGGTTTTATCTTTTTTAAAGGTATAATTAAAAACTTTCAATTGACGGATTTTATCCAAGCCTGAAGTAAACTCTTTACCGACGTATTTTAAACGACGGTCAGAGGAGAATTTGTCTGAAGGTCCAAGAGTAAAAGGACCTACAGTTATAGGGTTTGTTCTGTAAAAGTTATCATCTCCGCCCTTATAATCATCAGTTCCTAAATAAACCCAATCACTCCACTGATCTTTATTATGTGCCTTTAAGTAAACCGCATATGTATGTCCGTCATTAACGGCACGGGCGCCCAACAGTGTATCTTTTCCTACAATCAAATTCCCTGGAATATAAACTGTATCAGAAGATGTTCCAAGATATACCATATGATCCTTACTTTGGTCCATATCATATGTTGGTCCTGAATCTGATCCAATACAAACAACATTGCTGCCAGTGGCATACTGACAAGCATTAGAACCGATTGCAATATTGTAGTTCCCTTTTGCCTGTGCTCCATAACCGATTGATATTGAATTCATTCCGGAGGCGTTAGAGTAACCGCCTATAGCATTCGAATTTTGACCTGTTGAAACTGCACCTACGCCGAGAGATGTTGAAGAAAGACCTCCGGCTTTTGAGGTATGACCGAGTGCCGTAGTATAAGAACCGCTTGCCTCGCTATTTGATCCTAAAGATAAAGAATAGGAACCACTCGCCTTGGAGTAATAACCTAAAGAATTTGAACTGTTCCCGCTAGCACTTGAATCATAACCTATAGACGTTGAAAAATTTGAAAGTGTGGATGAACTCTGACCTATAGCTATAGAATTTTCACCTGTTGTTGTGGAAGATCCGCCTATAGCTACAGAATATGCTGCAGAGACAGAACTGGAATTACCGATAGAAATTGTATCGGTTTCAGAGGCAGAAGATGATAGTCCTAAAGATATTGAATTTTCTCCTTCTGCATTAGACGATGCACCCAAAGCAACAGAACCTGCTCCGCCTGCATATCCTGCAGGGCCATCATCAGGGCCGCGCACAGGAACGCCGTCAGGCTGACATCGTATGCATGGGCCTTTTCCAGCACCGCCTTTGTCTCCATCCGGAAACAGGTCAGATTCAAAAAGCCGTCACTTTCCGGTGTTCCCCAGGGGTGCCAGGCGTTGGGCTCCCGGCGGCTGGCATTGACGTTTCCCGCGTATTTCAGAAAGCTGTCCTCCAGCTCCTCCTCCCGGGGCTCCTCCAGCCGTCCAAGGACGCCCTCTGTAGCAGGCACGGCAATGCCGTATTTCTGCTGCAAATACTCTGCCGTCAGGGATTTCAGGAATACCATGCCGCCGTTTCCGTCCGTCACCGCATGGAAAAACTCCACGGCAATGCGCTTTTCATAGGCAATCACCCGGAAGGCACAGGTTCGAATCTCCCGGCGGCTCATACGGGTCACAGGATAGCTGTTCTCTTCCCGGACAGCCGGGGCCCGCTCCCGCTGCTGGAAATAATACCAGAACAGTCCCCGCCGCAGCCGCACGCACATGGAAGGGAACCGGCGCACCGTCACATCCAGCGCCGATTGCAGCACCGCCACATCTATTTCCTCCGTCAGCGTCACAGACAGGCGGAATACGTTGCTCCAACTCTGCCGCAGGGCCGCTGGATAGATTTTCGCCGCATTGTCCAGCCGCATCCAGCGGAGCTTTCGCTCCCGGGACAGATACTTGGAGAGGAAGGCATTCATGGTCACCCAGTCCTCCCGGTCTTCGTTCAGGCCATAGAGAAGATAGGCGTGCCACCGGCCGGGATGGACGGAGAGCTGGCTCACGTTGCCCTGCTTTAGGAGTTTGCTGTGCAGCATCTCGGAATCGCTGCGCAGGATTTCATCCCCACCCACAAAAATCAGGGACGGCGGGAACTTTTTCAGGTCTCCCAGCAGCGGCGACACCAGAGGATTTTCCGTCGCATCCGAATAGCACTGGGCATAGAACCCCAGCTGCTCCCGGGACAGGGAAACATCGCATTCCTTATTGGTTTCAAAGCTCTCCCCAGAGAAGGTCAAATCCGTCCAGGGGGAAATGGCGACGATGCTGCCGGGCAGGGGCAGCCCCTGCTGCCGCAGATACAGGCATAGGGCAAAACACAGCCCGCCGCCGGCACTCTCGCCGCACAGGCTGATTTTCTCTGGCAAATATCCTTTTTTCAGCAAATATTCATAGGCCTGGGCCGCATCCTCCACCGCCGCCGGGAACGGGAATTCCGGCGCCAGCCGGTAGGCTGCGCAGAAAACCTTTGCCCCGCATTCGTCGGCCAGAGCAGCGCCAAAGCCCAGGGCGTATTCCAGGCCGCCGCAGGTATAGCCGCCGCCGTGGAGATACAGAATCGTGCCGTCCCGCCGGGGATCATCCGGCAGCACCCAGGCCCCTTCGAAGTTTTCAAAATCATGGTGCTTCACCCGCACCTGCCCATGGTGGACCGCCCGCATGAGCTCCCCCACGGCATTCTGCCCCTTCCGGCTGGTCTCCAGCGAGCAGTTTGTAAGCCGCGGCTTCATATGTGCCAACCGCTCCCGCACCATTTTCGCAGATAATTGCATAGTAGTTCCTTCCTCTGTCCGTGCAAAGTCCCGATACTTGTTCTTTCGCTATAGCATACCATTTTTGCAGGGATCTTGCAACGTCCAAAGCGGAATTTTCACAATTTGGAAACAAGCACAGGGCTAACCTCTACTCCAATTCTTTCCGCAGCTTTTGCAGCGCCCGCTTCTCAATGCGGGAAATATAGCTCCGGCTGATGCCCAGCCGTTCCGCCACCTGCCGCTGCCGCAGCGGCGCCCGGCCTCCCAGGCCATAGCGCAGGATGACCACCCTCCGCTCCTGCTCCGTCAAGCACCGTCCCATAGCCTGCCGCAGCCGAAACACCGCCTCCCGGTCACTGACCTGCTCCAAAAGATCGCAATCCTCGCAGATCACATCCATCAGCTCCAGGGGCGCCCCATCCGTCCCGGTCTCAATGTAATCCGACAGCGACACGTCCTGCGCACTTTTGCGTGTAGAACGAAAGTACATCAAAATCTCATTTTCCACACACCGCGCCGCGTAGGTGGCAAGCCTTGCTCCTTTGGAAGCATCAAAAGTCGTAATTCCTTTGATCAGCCCAATGGTTCCGATAGAAATCAGGTCCTCCTGGTCGGCGGTTTGGGCGTAGTATTTCTTCATCACGTGGGCCACCAACCGCAGGTTTCGTTCCACCAGAATGTTTCTTGCCTCCAGGTCCCCCTGCGCAGACAATTCCAGATAATGCCGCTCCTCCTCGGCGCTCAATGGCTTTGGGAAGCTGCCGGAATGAAGCTGCAGGGAGTAAAACAGGCTGCTGAGCAGCAGCCACACGCTTGCGATCATCACCTTCACCTCAGCACTACCCTATTCCCCATTTCCCGGAGATATTCCGACGGGACACGCTTTGGTTTTATGATAATACGAAAGCTGATTCAACAGCAGTATGCTGGGGCGTACACACAAACCAGTTGTTTTGCCGCTATCTGTAAGGAGACGCTGATTGCGTTTGCGGTTAGCGGGAAGGAATGCGGGAGTTTTACAATGTAATTTGCAAAGAAGCACAAACCCCGGCAAGCTTATCGCCTGCCGGGGCTATTTTACTCCCGTATAAATGCACTATCCCCCGACGGCACATCCTCCGCAACAAACCGCAGAACCTTCATGTGCAGATCGAACTTTTCCCGCAGCTCCATGATCTTCTGCATCATGGGCGTGTGATGATGTGCGTCAATGGCCTCCTGGTTTTCCCAGCTGTCGATGAGTAGAACGGTCTCTTCATCCTCCACGGGATAGAAATACGCATATTGCAGATTCCCGGGTTCTTCTCGGATTGCGGCGACTGTGCCGCTTTCCATCATTTCCCTGGCAAACTGGCGGGCAGATCCGTTTTTGCCGGAATAATAGATATTGACTGTGATGCTCATGTTGCTCCCCCTTCATTGCTTTTTCTTCATTGTACCCGAATGGCAGCACAAAATCAACCATTGCCAGCGCTTCGGACGGCGTATCTACGCTCGTCACTCTGCGTTTCGGCTTGATGGTTCTCTTGGTGAACATAAGTAGCCATCCTCACGCTTGGCAGCACCTAACACTTT
>ERZ773114.147-NODE-147-length-81751-cov-9.854534_pt1 | contig 81751 bp, 91 predicted proteins | sample MGYA00580564_ERZ773114 | MGnify/ENA primary metagenome ERZ773114 (study PRJEB29015, sample SAMEA2737836) | human gut metagenome | biome: human gut; feature: human-associated habitat; material: faeces | place: China | collected 2012 ... | reverse complement strand
AATTTTTTAAATTTTTGTGCAATCCCTTTGTATCGTGTCAAGCGGCACGCTTGGCGTTTACTCTTGCCGAAGTTCTTGTAACTCTGGGCATAATAGGTGTAGTTGCTTCGCTAACAATGCCGGCGTTAATTCAAAGTCAGCGTAAACAGGTAGTTGAAGCACGATTGCAAAAATTTTATTCGACAATAAATCAGGCAATTACCATGTCTGAGGTCTATAATGGAGATAAAGCTGATTGGGTTTCTTCAGATACTGACGATTTTTTTAACAGATATCTTAAAAATTATTTGTCATTTATAAAGTATGATAATAAACGTGTCGGCACGGGAAATGATTATAGGCTTGTCTATCTTGCTGACGGCAGTGCATTTTTATTTGATATTTACGGCACATGGGATGCTGACGGAAATCAGACTTACAAAACAAACGGAGGTCATTTTATTTTCTGTCCTCAATCGAAAGATTGCCAAAATGGTTCTGATAAAAAAGTATGGGGCAGGAAACAATTTGTATTTGCTTTTTGGCCTAACGAAAGTAACCCGACATTCAAATACCATAAAGATAGGGGTGTAGAACCATATATGGCTCACTGGGACGGTGATGAAACAAGTTTATACACCGGATCAGATTACGCCTGCAATGAGGATGCAAATAATTTTTACTGTACTGCTATAATCCAGCATAACGGATGGAAAATTCCGAAAAATTATCCTTACAGGTTTTAGTTAAGTTTTATTGTAATAACTCCGTTAATAATTGCTGTTTCGTTTTTTTGGAGATAATTTAACGGAGTTTTTATAATATAATATTTGTCAGTTTTAATATATTTCTCATTATCTTTCTTATTTATTAATTTAATATCTTTTGATTCTTGGTATTGAAGTTTGTCTATATATGAATTTTGGTTATACGGATCAATAATCTCTATGAACTTATCATTTATTGATATAAGATTAACGTAATGTCCCCATTGCCTTACATATTCTTTGAAGTTTTTTCATTTTTGGCTATCCAGCTCCATTTTCCACGCAATGTAAAAATAAATGGCAAGTATAAGATAAACCGCCCACATAAGCACTGTCGAATATGCTTTTGTTCCGTGCATAACAAGATTAAGCCACATTATCAATGAAAGTCCGTTTGCAATCATCCACAAAATATATTGTTCAATAGCGCGTTTTACCGTCAAATACATCCCGAGTATTGATAAAAATGTCGTTATACCGTCAATAACAGGACTTTTATCGTTGAAATAATTTAAGATTACAATTGTAATTATAGACCCTGCAATTCCTGCAAAAGCTATTTTTAAACGTTCCGTATTACCGAGTTTTACTTTTATAATTTCTTTTGTTTTTTCTTTAAGATGCTGTTTCCATTTAAAAATTCCGAGTGTCTGCATCGGAATGTAATAACACAGGTAAAGCAGCATATTCCCCCATAAAGCGTTTTTAAATGAAAGCCAAATATAACAGGATGAACCTAAAAGTCCGAAAAAATAGCAGGATACTTTTCCTTTTCCCGCAATAATCGTATACAAAATTCCGCATACAGCATTTATAACGGCTGCAGGACTGTCCTTTAAAATTACGGCATTAACGAAAATTATTGTAAAAGCGATAAATAATCCCGCTATTTCAATGCTTTTCCAACCCTGTAATTCTTTTTTTATAAATTCTGTGATTTTCATTATCAGCATTGTATAATGAATTGAGATGAAAGTACAAGCTGTTTACAATAGCAAAATACTGAAAAAGGGATTGGAATTTGCGGCGGATAACGGTTCTTTATTCGTTGCAACAGCGTCTCTTGCGCTTTCAACCATTGCGCGTCCTATCGTAATTATGGGGACGCCTGATACTGACAAAGAAAATAAAAAATATGCCTGTGCAAAATCGCTTGCATCAAGTGCTGTCGGGTATTTGTTAATGCTTGGTGCTTCTATGCCTGTATCAAAGGCAATAAAAAAAATAGATAAAAATCCTTCAAAATATTTGAAATCTGAAACGATTGAGGCATTAAAAGCGGGTGAAAAAAGTTTAGCAAAATCTAAACGTTACGGATTTGCAACCCAGCTTTTTAAACTCGGGCTGGGCTTTGTTATAGCTGTGCCGAAATCAATTATGACATGTGCTTTAATACCTTCTGTCATGTCAAGTTTGTTTTCAAAAAAAGATAATAAAAAACAGAAAAAAGAGATTGCATTTACAGGGTTATATAACTCTGCAGCGGAGCGCATGGCAAAGAGTTTTGGTAAAATAATTGACACAAATCCCGTTAAAAAAATGGCGGAAAAATTTCATAATACAAATTTTGAACAACATATAATTTCTTTAACAGATATAGTGGCAACGGGAGCTTTCATTCATCAGACGGCAAAGAGCAAGGGTATTGAGGAAAAACGAAAGAAAGCTTTAATGTATAACGCAGGTATTTCAACGGGTTTATGTATTGCAGGCGGATATGCTTTGAATACCCTGCTTAAAAACCCGACAGAAAAGTTTATTAAGAAGTTTTCGGAAGTAAACAAAAATTCGCCGAAGCTTGAAAAGTATATAGAGGGTATCAAGGTTGTGAAACCTGCCCTAATTCTCGGCGGAATTTACTATATTGCAATACCGTTGATATCAACGTTTCTTGCAGATAAATTTGATAGAAAAAACTTAGCAAAGGAGGGTAACAATGAATTATTTGGAACTAAAATTACAGGGTCTTGATAAAGACGGTAATGAAAATGAGTATACTTTAGCTGATTTTAAGGGGCAAAAAGTAGTTTTATATTTTTATCCAAAAGACAACACATCAGGCTGCACACAGGAAGCATGCGATTTTAGAGATAATATGAACAGAATTACTTCTTCTGCGGTTGTTATCGGTGTCAGCCCGAATGATATTAAAAGCCACAAAAAATTTAAAGAAAAACAGGATTTGAATTTCTTACTTCTTGCAGATACCGAACATATTTTGTCGGAAGCATTCGGTGTTTGGAAAGAAAAATCAATGTACGGAAAAAAATATATGGGTATTGAACGCTCAACATTTATTCTCGATGAAAACGGCAGTATTGTTCACGAATGGAGAAAGGTAAAAGTGAACGGGCATGTTGATGAAGTTCTTGCTTATTTAAACAATTAATCAACGCGCCTTATACTGAAAGGAGTTTCATATTTAAGCGGTATTTCTTTGATGCTGTCAATTTTTTGCTGAATTTTTTTAACAAATTTCGGATTGTTTATGCTTGCAGGTCTTTTAATCAAAGTCCAGAGCTGTCCTCCGCTTAATTTTTTTCCTGTGAGATGCTTCTCATCAATTCTGAATTTAAGATATGCTTCTGCGTACTTTAGCTGTTCTTCACGCGGGAGATTAATATATTTTTCCATTGTTATGTTTTTATCAAGTTTGCAGTTTTTCCCTCGAGCATTGAGAGCATGTTGTACTGCAGCGTTTAAAGATGTCTCATCCATCTGAATTAAACCATAGTAATTGCCGCCGTTAGCTTTCGGATCGAAACGCGATTCTCTGAACATAAGAGCTGCGAGATCTTCAGGATTGCAGTTTAATCTTTTTGACATTGCAGTGAGTTCGTTAAAAAATTCTTGTGAAAGTTTCGGAACAACATTTGACCAGCTGTCATGGAGTTCCTGACTTATGTTTTTTTCTTTTACGCGTTCTGCTTCTTTTTTAAAATTAAAAACAGGTTTAAAAATCGGAAGTTCTAATTTAAAGTCGGGTAATTTTACGGAATTTGGGCGTAAAGGGCTTATACCCTGTAATTTTTTGTCATCACTCATGCAACTTAACCTTTCTTACGAAATATATTTACGTCAGAATGGTTAAAAAACTTTAGAAAATATTAAAACTTGTTACACTTTTATTGTTTTCCCGAGTTCCGTAACGGTTTTTATGTCATCTTCGGGTGCTTTCCCGACTGTTGTCAGATAATTTCCGACCATAATACCTTCTACGCAGCTGTTTAAAGCTTTTCGCTGATTTTCATCGGACAGGCGCATTCTTCCTCCGCAAAAACGAAGGATTGAATTCGGGTTTGCTATTTTGAATATTGCGAGAGTTCTTAAAACATTTTCTTCATCAATTTTATCAAGGTAATTTTCAAAAGGTGTTTCGGGAATTGGCATTAATATATTTATCGGGATTGAATCAGGTTGAATTTCCGCAAGTTCAAGAGCCATTTCAATTCTCTGTTCAACGGTTTCACCCATTCCGAGAATTACGCCGCAGCATAGCTCCATTCCGTATTTTTTTACAAGTTTGCAAGTTTTAAGCCTGTCATCCCAGTTATGTGTTGTGCAAACATCAGGATAGTAAGATTTTGAAGTATTTATATTATGGTGAAATCTTCTTAATCCTGTTTGAGCAAGCTTTTTTGCCTGTTCTTCATTTAAAATTCCTATTGATGCGCAGCTTTTAAGACCTTCAATTTTATTAACTTCCCCAATCATTTTCAGGATTGTGTCAAAATCGCTCTCATCAGGAGTTTTGCCCGACGTAACGATTGCAAATCTCGATGCTTTATGAGATTTTGCCTCAAGTGCTGTTTTTCTGACTTCTTCGAGTTCTACAAGCGGATATGCCTCAATATTAGTGCGGTAATGGGAACTTTGCGCGCAGTATTTGCAGTTTTGAGAGCATTTTCCGTTGCGTGCGTTAATCAGTGAACAAAATTCCACGTCATTTTTAATATATTTTGATGAAAGTTTTAAAAGTTCATCTAAATCTAAATTGTATAATCTTAAAAGTTCACTCTTTTCCATCTTAAACCAATCATATATCCTTAATTGACTAAAGTCAAATCCTGTGATAGAATTGGCTCACAAAGGAGTATATAATGTTTTGTCCGAATTGCGGTAAACAGATTAAAGATTACGATAATTTTTGCAGATACTGCGGCACCGATTTGAGAAATGAAGTACAAATGCCTGAACCTGTACGGCATGCGGAAATTCAAGAGCATACGGACAAAGAAGAATATAAACTTCCTGCGGATGACGCGGAAGAATTTGTTTTATATGATGTGAAAAAACACTGGATGGCACTTTTCTGGCCTGTTATTTTAACTCCTGTATTTTTCATTTATTTTTGGACAGTATTTTTAAACACACACAGTTTTTTCAGCTGGGTAATAGTTTTACTGCTTTTATTGCCGATTATTTATCCTGCTTTAAGGTATAATTCCGATAAGATTATTATTACAACAAAGTATGCACATATCAAACTCGGAGTTTTAAACCCCGAAGAAATTGATATTCCTCTGAAAAAGCTTGATATGCTTGAAGTTTCTCAGACTGCTATGGGCAGAATGCTCGACTATGGAATGGTATCATTTTCTCATAAATCAGAAAGATTTGATTACGGTTATATTAAAGCACCGGAGGAATTGCAGTATATAATTGACAATCCGGCGCGTTTTGTTCATGAAGCAATGGAAGAAGATAATGAAGCTTCCGTTAAAAACTAAAAAGTAAATGTTTCGGGATTTGACTCCTCATTTACACGTTCGTTTCTGTTAAGATTTGATATTGCCGCCATATCGTCATCGGTAAGCTTAAAGTCAAATATACCCGCATTTTCTTTAAGCCTTTCTTCATGAACGGATTTCGGGAGAACTATCAAGCCTCTTTGAACTTCCCATCTCAGAACAATTTGAGAAACAGATTTGGAGTATTTATCGGCAAGTGATTGTAAAAATTCATCTTTAAAAACTTTTCCTCTTGCGACAGGGCTCCAGCATTCAACTGCAATACCTTTATCCTGATTATATTTAACAAGTTCTTCCTGTGTAAGGTAAGGATGAACTTCAATCTGGTTTACTGCGGGGATAATTTCTGCAGAATTTAAAAGTTCTTTCATGTGCTGGGGGTGAAAGTTGCTGACGCCTATTGCTCTGAATACTCCTTTTTTATAGTATTCTTCCATAATTTTCCATGTTTCGACAAAGACATCTTTGACAGGCCAGTGGATTAAAAACAGGTCAATGTAATCTGTATCAAGATTTTTAAGACTTTCTTCAATAACTTCACGCTGTTTATGTGCGCGCATATCATCGTTCCAAATTTTTGTTGTTATAAAAACTTCTTTACGGTCAATACCGCTATGTTTAATCCCTTTTGCAACATCTGCTTCATTAAAATAAAATTTAGCAGTATCAATATGTCTGTAACCAAGGTTAAGGGCAGTTTTGACTGCTTCAGCGGTTTCATCTCCGCTGTTATAAACACCTAAGCCCAGAACAGGGATTTCAACTCCGTTGTTTAAAGTTTTGCTCTCGTTATAAATCATAATTTTCCTTTTTTTCTAAATGTTTTCAAATTTAACTTTATTTGAATACAAATTATCTATTAATTGCGCAATATTTTCTTTATCTTTTTTGTCCATAACTTTGATGTTGTCATAGCAACGTGTCATAACTTTAGCGGGTTCAACGGGTTTGTATTCATAGTTTTTATTGTTAACCCAGCTTGTAACTTTTTCCGTTACAGGGTCAATCTTTTTTATTATGCTCACTGTTTTGCCGTCGCGTTTGTATATTGAAATTGTTATAATTTTACCTGTTTCTGAATCGTATTCCTGTATCGAGGAAATTTTTGTTTCGTCTTTAACATTAAAGTTTATTGTACGGAGCTTTTTACCTGTTTCAGGGTCGTATTCATCAACTGATTTATACAGAACATAATTAATTGTTCTTAGCTTCTTACCTGTTTTGCGGTCGTATTCGTCAACAGAGCGTATTTTTTTATCGTTGAAATAATCATAATGTGTTGTTTTGACTTTTGAGCCGGTATTAACATCAAATTCAATAATTTTATCAACAGACTTTCCGTTTTTGCGATAAACCACTTCTTCTCTTGTTTCAGGATGCATATTTGAGTAAAGAAGCTGCAAGTGAGAGCTGTCTTTCTCTACAGGAAGGACCTTTTGAATTGCAGTCAATAATTTCATAATTAATTCTCCTACATATATAATACATGATTACTTTTTTATGTAAAGTATTATACATAATTAAAATTCGTAAAATATTACCCGACACGGCATATTACAACAATATATTAACCTCTTTTTGCAAGAAGTTTCAAAAAAGTTTTGTAATCCGTCCCCCAGCTTGCCATTGCATTTAATACAGGTGCAAGGCTGTAGCCGACGTCTGTGAGTGTGTATTCGACACGAGGCGGAATTTGTGCAAACACTTCTCTTTTTACAAGTCCGTCATCTTCCATAGAGCGGAGATTTGTCGTTAAAACTTTTTGGGATATTCCGCTGCAGGCTTTTTTTAATTCCCCGAAACGCTTTGTTCCGTTAAGCAAATCCCTTATAATCAGCACCTTCCATTTTTCTCCGATAAGTTTTAGTGTCGTTTCGACAGGACACTTTGGAAGCTCCTTTAATTCCATAAATTCTCCTTTAGTATCTTTTGGTAATTAAATAACAAATTAATACTAGCAGATTATCATAATAAAGTCAAAAATTTAGACCGCAATCAGCGGTCTAAATAATTAATTATTGCATGTGCAAATGCCTTACTTGATTGGAAGTTTTGACCTGTTATAAGGTTTCCGTCCTCTACGATGTTAACTTCGCCGATGCCGCCTTCTACAAATTCGGCGCCCGCATCTTTAAGTGCATCTTCCAAAAAGAAAGGAGTAAGATTTTCTTTTTTATAATAATATTCTTCTTCATTTGTAAAGCAGGTGAGTTTTCTGCCGTTTACAAAAGGTATTCCGTCTTTTTTTGCGGCAAGAAGTCCTGCAGGACCGTGGCAAACTGCAGCGATAAGTTTTTTTCTTTCGGAAAAGTCATTAATAATTTCCCCTAAAGTTTCGTTTTTGTAAAGATCAAACATAGGACCGTGACCGCCCGGCAATACAATTGCATCACAGGATGTAAAATCAACCGTGTTTAGCTGTTCCGTATCGCCTAGTGCCTCTTTTGCTTTATTCCACCTGATATCGTCTAAAAGATTTTCACTGTCAGGATCAAGCGGGGCGGCTCCGCCCGCGGGTGTCGCAACGATTACTGTATAACCCTGTTCGATAAAGGCAAGATAAGGTACTGCAAATTCTTCAAACCACAAACCTGTTTTGTGTTTTTCGTCAAAATGGTCTGCCTGTGTTACAACCATTAAAATTTTTTTTGGTTTTTCTATTTCACATATTTCGCAGACTTCCGCCTCAAAAATTTCTTCATTATTATTTTCGGACATAAATTATTCCTCCCTTTTTTATAATGAAATCACACAGATGCCAAATCTTCATTAGTATAAAGGGCTATATAAATTTATAAATCAGGTAATAAATTATTGAGGAAATAATCATGCATGCAGGAATTGTAAGAACCCATGCTATAACGATATTTCCGACAACGCGCCACTTAACCGCATGTGCATGGAAAGTTGAACCAACCCCCATAATTGCCGTTGAAATTACATGCGTTGTGCTCAGAGGAATACCGAAATGCGAAGCGGTTAAGATTAAGCCTGCCGCCGATGTTTCTGCAGCAAAACCGTGGATTGGTTTAAGCTTAATTATTTTATGCCCCATTGTTTTAATTATTTTCCATCCGCCGTTCATCGTACCTGCCGCCATAGTAAGCGCGCATGCGATTATTACGTATATCGGAATTTCAAAATCTCCTGTCGGACTTTTATGCAGAACTCCGCCTGCCAGAAGCGCAAGAGTAATTATCCCCATTGTTTTTTGAGCATCGTTTGAGCCGTGGCTCAATGCCATTAAACCGGATGAGATTAGCTGTAATTTTCTGAACTGCTTGTTAACTGTCTGCGGGCTTTCTCTCAAGATAATGATTACCCAAGCTATTAAAAGCATTAATGTAAAGCCGACGCAAAATCCAAGAACCGGTGATGTAAACATGGGTACGATTACTTTGTCTAAAAGTGTATGAAAATGAACAACATCTATACCCGCTTTAACAATTGACGCTCCTAAAAGACCGCCTATAAGTGCATGTGAAGAACTTGACGGAAGCCCGAGCCACCACGTAAATAAATTCCAGATGACAGCCGCAAGAAGCGCGCAGAATATTACCGTAAGTGTAATCATATCAGCGTTTACAATTCCCGAACCGATTGTTTTTGCAACGTGTGTTCCGGTTAAGGCTCCCACAAACTCCAAACTCGCTCCGAAAAGTACAGCCTGCTTGGGTGAAAGAACTTTTGTCGATACAACCGTTGCAATTGCGTTTGCACAATCATGAAAACCGTTTATGAATTCAAATGCCAGAGCTACAAGTACTACAGCTATTAAAAGTAAAATCGTTATACTCATTTTTTCCCTTGCCTAACTTTGTTTCAATACTACATTCAGAATTGTATCCGATACGAAGAAACAAGCATCAAAAGCATTTTCAATTTCTTTATACATATCTCTTAATTTAATAACATCAAGAGCTTCATACTGTCCTGAAAACAAATTACCCATGGCGCGGCGGTGAATTTCATCTCCGTGAGATTCAATCTCTTTCATCTCGATATTAAGTTCGGTAATTTCCTCAACGTCGGAAACTTTTTTAAATTGTTTTATAATTTCGCCGAGTTTTTCCGTTGCCTGAACCAAAGTTAAAGCCTGTTCTTTCATTTCGTCCGTGTAGTTGTCTAATCTGTACACTTCCAAATTCAAACAGGCCTTTACGATTTTTTTTGTTATTTTGTTAAGCTGAACCGCTATGGTTTGAATATCTTCCCTCTCAATAGGGGTTATGAAACTTTTGTTCAGCTGTTTTAAACAGGCTTTATATGAAAGTTTACCTTTCCTTTTATATTTAAGAGCTTTCTCCTTATATTCATCGTTTAAATGGTTATGCATAATTTCGTCATAAAGTTTAGCGGTTTTAAGGCAAATTTCCGCACTTTCCTGAAAGTATGTAAAAAACATCTTATCTTCAGGAGGCATAATATACGACATTAAATTGAATTTTGGCATGATATAAATCTCCTTTTCATACACACACGCCCAGCATAACCAAAAAACATTTTTTTTGAAAGTACATGTTTACAATTTGTAATTATGTACTATAACATCACATATTACATAATGTAAAGATAAATTTTAAATTGCCTGAAACCCGCTTATAATCCCTTATAGGATAGGATAGGATAGGATGCGATGCCCTTGTATCAAGTTTTTTCAGGTTTTGCCGTAGCTTGTACTATTAGAAAGGAGTAATTTATGAGTAATATTGAAGGCAGCGGCGGCGATTTATTAAAACTCGGGAAAAAAGGCAGTCAAATTAATTTAGGCATATTTAACGGTAAAGGTATTGCTAAGAATGATGTAAATAAATCTATTTTTGAAAAATTTGACTTTAATAATGATGGCAAACTTGATGAAAAAGAAGTCAAAGCATTAAAGGCATTTTTGTTAAACCGTGCGGGTGATGACGGTATATTATCAAAAAGAGAAGTGAAAGGCATAAAGCAATTCGGTACAAAAAAATCTGACGTAAATAATTTTTATGCGGCATTGAATGACATGTATTCCCAGCAGGTGGCTGCAAACAATCTGCCTGATGAAAAACCGGCTACTGCTCCTGTTCAGGCAGAAGAAATACCATCTGCACAGGAGCAGGTTGAAAATCCTGTTGAGGAACATGTAACTGTCACTGCTGATGAGGTACAAGAACAGGAACACCCCGAACATGCAGAAAAACCTGAGAATATTAATCATCAATATAAAGTTAATTATAAAGACACATGGTACGGCATTGTTCAGGCAAAATATGGTATTAAAGACCATAAGCAGACAATGGAAATCGTAAGGTTGTTAAAAGCACAAAATAATGTTAATCCTAAAGCAGCAAATATGCCTGAGGAAATTACTTTGCCTGATAATATAACATTGAAAGACGGTACAGAAGTTAAAATGTCAGATATTGAGGCGGCGGTTGATCAATCCCACTGGGGATTTAAGACAACAAGTGAAACAGGCAGATATACCATTACTCAGAATGGCGGGACGAAATATTATGCCGCTGACGGTACGGAATTAAAACAGAGTTATTACGAGGCAGTAGAAGCATCACCCGATAAACGAAAAATGTCTGAAAACGCTTCGGGCAGATACTCTTATACTGCAGAGAACGGAGAAACATGGTATTTTGCGGCAGACGGTACCCCGATTAAAAAAGAATACTATGAACAGCGTGAAACGGAGTACACTGCTGTTAACTCGCAAAAAGAAACAGTTAAAAATGCAAGAGCTGCTTTTCAACAACAGCTTGACCGAGATGGCTGGGCAGGTAAAACAGCCGACGCCGTGAGTGTTTTATGGAATTCCGATAACAGAGCGGTTAAGGTTGAAGAAGATTTAAAGACTTATGAAAATCAGATAAAAGAATTACAAACGGCTCAATCTAAAGGGGCAGCAGAATTTAGTTCTAAATTTAAAGAAATTTACGGAGTAGACTATAATCCCGCAAAAATAGCAGAGTACGAAGCAAATCCTACAGATGAAAATTACAAAAAAGCTTACGGAACAAAAAATGATATCCACAAGCGTGTAATGGATTACAATAAATCTCAGCAGCAAGGTGCTTCTGCTGTCAAAACAACAGTAGTGGTCGCAGCTTCCGCAGCGGCTGCTGCAGCTACGGGCGGAGCGTCTCTGGTAGCAACTGCAGCTGTTGCAGGTGCTTCAACTATGGCAGCAAGAGCGGCTGTTGAAGTTACAGACCTTGCTACAAACAATATTGACGGAGATGTTAATGCTCAGAATCTGGATAATATTGCAAAACAAGCTATGGTTGAAGGAACAATTACAGCCGCAACTGCCGGTATAGTAAAAGGCGCAGGCGGATTAGCCGGAAAAACAATATCTAAAACAGCCTCTAAAACAACAGGCGGAACTCCGGCGCCTATTCCTAAGGCTCCTGCCGGAAATTCAGGTCTTGTTGTAAGAACTGCATCTTCTAAAACTTCTAATGCAGGTTCTGCAGGGGCAAGAGCCGGAGAAAACGGGGCAAAAGTAACCGGTGCAGCATCTGAAACAGCATCTGCTGCTGGGAATGTAAACTTAAATTTTGTTAAAAATATAGCCTCAAAATTAGGCAGTAGCAGTAAGATTTCAAATCTTACAACTGCTGAAAAAGCACAACTCGATCAAATTATCGGCGTGCCTATAGAAACAATTGCAAAAATGCCTAAAAGTGAATTTCGATCTTTAATACTTAAATTTCATCCCGACAAAAATCCGGATAAAGAACTTGCACACGAAATTTTTACAATAATACAGAACTTGCGTTCAGCAGCTTAAATGTTGTTTATTACAATTTTCAGGCTCGGCATGTATCATAATTGTTACGTGTCCGAGCTTTTCTTCAATTAAATTTTCTATTTTATCACAGATTTTATGGCATTCATTGATAGTCATATCATCAGGGAAAAGCATTGTTATTTCAATGTCTTTTGACGGACCGCAGCGGCGGGCTTTAAGATTTTTGTAACCCTTAACGCATTCATTATCATATGAACTGATTATTTCTTCTATTAATTTTAATTCTTCGGAGGGTAAAGACCCGTCAAGTAAATTATTTAAGGTTTCTTTTGAAATAGAAAAACCTGCTTTTAAAATAAATAATGCGACCAGTATTGCGATTATCGGGTCTAATATCTCAATTCCTGTTATTTTGATTAAAATTAACCCTGCCATTACGCCGAGTGATGAATATATATCTGTTCTTAAGTGTTCACCGTCTGCAAATAGAGATATGGAGTTTGATTTTTTTGCAACTTTAAAAAGATATCTGCTTACGAAAAAGTTTGCGATAACTGCAAAAAGCATTACACCGATACCGAGAGTTGTGTCAACTTCAAATGTATGATGCAAAAACAATTTCTTACAGGCTTCGTAAATAATATAAAAGGCTGCAAAAATTATCAATCCGCCTTCGATAAATCCTGACATATCCTCATATTTTCCGTGTCCGAAAGGGTGTGTTTCGTCAGCCGGTTCGGAAGATTTCATTACGGCAAAAAAAGTAAGCACAGATGCAAGAAAATCGCTCAGCGAATGTATGGCTTCAGAAATGATACTTATAGAACCCGAGATTACACCTGCAACAAATTTTAAAATGATTATTACGGCGTTGGAAGTTATTGAAAGACCCGCTGCCAATTTTTTTTCTGTTATAATATTCATTTTCGTTTCAAACATTTTAGCATATTTTTGGTGCTTTTATCAACCCTTAACGACTCGCAGATTTTTTGAATACTTTTGTTAAACGTCCAATTGTCAAGTTTTGATGTTTTTAAGTATTCCAGAGTTTTTTCGGGCTGTTTTACATAGCATATTGAAAGCGCCCAGGCAACAGCCATTCTTGAATAATACCTTTCATCTCTGAAATTGTCGATTAAGTCTAAAACCCTGTCAATGTAATCATTATCTATAAAGTATGAAAGAAGCATGACGTAACCGAAGCGGATATCGTATTCTTCTTTTGATGTAAAATAAGGTTGAATAAAATTCCATACAAGTTCTTTGTTTTTGTTTGTAAATTTCAGACCGACACAGAAGGTGTCACAGACTGCCCAGTTATTAATTTTCGGGACAAAATCCTTTACAAGTTCAAGAATTTCTTCGGGGCTTTTTTTTACAAGTCCGATAACCATTCCCTGAAGCATAATTTCTTCCATATATTGGCAGTCAGTCTGTTTTATAAAATCTTCCCATTTCCCGCTTTTATGAATTTCTTTTGCGATTTTTCGCAGAACAGGCAGTCTTACCCCGAGAACGTTATTAATGTTTGGAATAAGTGAGGAAAAAAATTCTTTGTAATCATTTTCTGCTTTTTCAAGAATTTGTAGTTTTATATCCATAACCGGATTTTAACATAAAAACCGTCAGGAAATAATATTTAGCGTGCAGAAGTAAACGCACCTGTTGATACTTTGTTTGATATAGCTAAGGCTTTACATAAAAATATCAAAGAACTATTTGATAATTAAAAGCATATCATAAAACAAAGTATTATACAATAAGTTATCGTCTAATATACTATTTAAAAAAATAATAATAAACTTTAATATAATAAAATGAGTTGTAATAGCAGTTACATCAAAACCATTGTAGGGTCTAATATAAAAAGAATTAGGGAATTACGCGGACTTACTCAAGATGATTTAAGTGAAGTTATTAACATGAATACTTCTGCATTGAGTGATATTGAACGTGGTTTAACATATCCAAAGCCTGAAAATTTAGATAAAATCGCACAAGCATTAAAAGTGCCTTATGAATTATTATATGTTAATGCTCTTTATGACCCGGAAGTTGTAAACGAGGATTTTTAATAAGCGCGTTGAGCTAATTAAACAAGATCCGGAAAAGTTTACTATTATATATAATTATTTAAAAATACTAACACTTTAATTGATAAATGAACTAGTTTTTTTATAGTACCTTTAAGAATATATAATGTAATTTATTTTCGTTTACGAAACTTATAATTAAATCATATCAGTGATGATAAAAATATGCAGCAACAAAATGAAAAACTTTTACAATTATCGCTAAAATTAGGTGAAATTTTAAAAGAGTTACGCAAAAATAGGTCAGAGTTAACTCTTGAAAAATTAGCTTATGAGTATGATATTCCTAAAGGTACATTAAGCAAAATAGAAAGAGGCAAGCAAAAATGTCAGTTTGTAAATCTTTGGAAGACTTCAGAAGCTATTGGTATAAGATGTTCTGATATTGTTAAAATGTTAGAAGAAAAAATGGGTGACGATTTTACTTTAATAGATGAATGAGCAAGCTTAGGGGAAGGCATCCTTATTAACTATACTTTTTTCAAAAGAACAGCGGCATGAGCTTCTATTGCAAGTTCCTGTCCTACCGCGTCCATTTTTTCATTTGTTTTAGCCTTTATTGAAATCCTTTCGGGTTCAACCAAGAGAATTTGGCACAAAACCTCTTTCATTTTCGGAATATATGGCATCATTTTCGGCTGTTGGGCAATAATGTTACTGTCAATGTTTTCTATTGCGTATTTTTTTTCTTTTATAAGCTTATAAACATCTCTCAATAAAACAGTACTGTCAGCGTCCTTGTACAGTTCATCCGTATCGGGGAAAAGAGTTCCAATATCGGAAAGTGCAAGCGCACCCAACATTGCATCAATTATTGCGTGAATAAGGACGTCTGCATCTGAATGCCCCAAAAGTCCTTTTTCATGAGTAATTTTAACCCCGCCGATAATTAAATCTCTGCCTTCGGTGAGTTTGTGGATATCGTAGCCTAAGCCTATTCTATACATTACGTCTCCTTTTATCTTATTATTACACAAAAGTTTTTAATGTTTATATATGATGACTTAATATTTATCATATAGTAATCTTAACGTAAAAGGCGGTTTGTATGTTATTTGTTAAAATTTTTGAGTTTATTTTTGAAAATATTTTTTTGAATATTCTAATTTTTATAGCATTTGTGTGGTTTTGTGTTTGGGCTTATAAGAAATCAGTAAAATCAAGAAAGTATTATAAATGTCCCGAATGCGGTGAAAGTTTTCGTTCGGAGCACATGAATTCAGTTTGCTGCAAGGTTTGCGGGGCAAAGCTGGAAGAAACAGATGACAGTAATGTTAATGATAAAGCAGTATAAAGGAGAAAAAATTTATGATTAATCGTGAAGATTTACTTGCGGGAACGCGCCCTGAGGTCGGAAATAAAATTCTGGTAACGGAAAAAGATTTTTTTGAAGGTTATCAGGTTATGGAATACCGTGGAATGGTATGGGGTATTTCAATGCGTTCAAAAGACGTGGTACAAGATATGTTTATGGGTTTTAAACAATTTGTCGGCGGTGAATTGTCATCTTATACTGAGCTTTCTGATGAATCCCGTCAGAAGGCGCTTGACAGGCTTCTGGCTTCTGCAAGAAGAATTGGCGCAAATGCCGTAATCAATTTCAGATTTGAAATTTCATCATCGCCTTATGCAGGAAATGCCGAAGTTGTTGCATACGGTAACGCCGTAGTTATTAAACCTATTAAAAATTACGTTCCTACAGGCGGCCTGGGCAACATTCTTGCGGAATTTGTTGATGCTTATATGATGAACAAAGGAATTTGCACACAGCCGGAACAGAAGGAAATTGTTCAATCACCTGTTGCGGAAGTTATAGAAAACAGCGGTTATAAATTCGTAGTTTGTCCGAAATGTAAAACAAAATATAAAGTTGATAACGACGAAAACGGTAAGCCTAAAATCAGAGGACTTCAAGATGTTGATGATACGGAACCCGGCATGCAGATTTACTGTCTGAAATGCGGTACAAAATTCACAATTCCTGAAGTTTAATTGCAAAACTTATTTACGGCTTTTACAAAACCGTTATTTTCAACGGTATCTGTTATGAAATCGGCACATTCTTTTAATTCGGGTGTGCCGTTTCCCATTGCAACTTTAATCCCGCCTGCTTTCAAAAGTTCAATATCATTATTTTGATCGCCTATTGTGAGAACTTCGTCTTTTTTAATTCCCCATTCTTTGCACAAATATTCAACGGCACAGGATTTTCTGGCGTCTTTGTTAGAAATTTCACAAAAATAAGGAGTTGATTTAACTATGTACAGTTCGGGATAAGTCTTGTCAAGATATTTAACCCATTCGGTAACAGTATCCGCATCGCCATATTTAATTGCAAGAATTTTATTTACGTTTTTGATTTCCAAACTTTCAAACGGGCACACAGTGTATTCTATATATCTTGCATCAGTGTATTTTCTGATTGTTTCATCATCTTTTTCCACATACAAAACGTCATCCATATATAGATTAATATGAATATTATTTTCTTTGGCCCATTTTATAATTTCTTTTGCATGTTCGGGGTCTAAATCTTTTCTGTAATGAACTTTTCCGTTATCGCAATTATCCTTAATCATTCCGCCCTGGTATGAAACAATTGGCGTGTCCAGACCAAGTTCATCTGCAAGAAACGTTGCGGCCTTATGCATTCTGCCTGTTACGAGAACTACTTTAACCCCGTGTTCGGTAAGTTTTTTAATACATTCCTTAACTTCGGGAGTAAATCCGAAATCCCATTTCAGAATTGTTCCGTCAATGTCTGTCGCAACCATTTTAATCATTATCTTTTCCCTCTGAGCAATGCGCAAAGCGTCTTTGCGTCATTAATTTGTCCGTTATCGATCATTTTTAACACATCATCATATTTGTATTCAAATGCTTGAATAATTTCGCCTTCGTCAGGGTGGCAGTGAGTGAACTCCAGATCTTCCGCTTTGTAAAGATAAAGTTTTTCATCACTGTAACCGGGTGATGTGTAAACATAACCTAAATCAGTCCATTTATTTGCGCAGTATCCCGTCTCTTCTTCCAGTTCACGTTTAGCGGCTTCAAACGGATTCTCTCCCTGCTCAAGTTTTCCTGCCGGAAGTTCGAGCATAACTTCTTTCATGGGATACCTGAACTGTTTTACAAGAAGAATTTTATCTTCTTTAAAAGCTAAAATAACAACTCCGCCCGAATGCTTAACAACTTCCCTGAAAGTTTTCTGACCTGTTGAAAGCTCGACGCTGTCTTTGTAAAGCTTAACAACTCTTCCGTCAAAAATAAGCTTTGAATTAATAGTTTTTTCCCTGAATTCCATATTTGAATATTATCATGAAAAATTTTATAAAGCACGGATTATTGCTTTTATGTTTATATCCGTAACTTTCAGTAATGCAACGGTTCGTGCGGTTTCGTCAAAATTCCCGAGATTTTTTAATACTTCGGCTGTTTTCAAAATTAATGTCTGGTTATTTGATTTCAAAAGTTCGCGGATTGCAAGCACGTCCGTCGCAAAGTCCAATGCCGTAAATACTAGAGGACTGTCCTCTTTCAACTCGTCATTAATATATTTTTCAAGTTCTTTTTTATCGGCATTTTTCAAAAGCCTTTTAATATCCTGAATTTCGTTTTTTGTTTCTTTGCTTTCGTCAAAAGTGTATTCATCGTTTTCCGTCAGAATATCAAATTTTTCCTGCGCATTAAGGATTACAATAGCGGCCTTGCTGTCGTTATGGTTATTAACAAGCCGTTCAAATACTTCAAACAGCTCAAAGTCAAATACACAGGAAAGAGGTAAAATTTCTCCGAGCCCGTTTATAATATAGTTTATGGCGAGAAGCGTATTTTCATAGTATTTGTCGAGCAAATCAAACAGGTTTTCAAGATACGGAATTTCACCGGCAATATTTTCGGGCATTGTGGAATTTTTCATAGTGTCGAAAATTGCAGGGATAGCATTTTTATTTCCGTATGCGACCAAAAATTTTACGGCTGCAAGTTTGTCAAAGTCATCGCCATTGTTTAATTTTGTGACAGCAATGTGATAAGCTTCTTCATCATTCCATTGTGCAAGAGCTGATGCGCAATTTTGCGCGAGATATTCATTATCCGAGTATGCGTTCGCTTTTAAAAATTCATGCGCAAGCGGATCCTGAATTTTCGCAAAATATTTTGCCGCATAAATTTTTTCTTCAACTGTTCCGTTTTCGAACCTCTCCAGCATTAAGTCTGTCAAATCTTCATCAGCGTATTTTACGAGTGAAGAAACAATTACATCTTCATAGTATGGAGAGTAGTATTTTAAAAATTCAATTAAGTTTTTGTAGTTAGTTTCGTTAATCTCGTTTGCAATCCTCTGCGCAACGTTATTTTTAACGAAGTCAAACAAAAAACTGTCACTGTCAACAAGTTCTTTGAACAGTTTTGTATCGGCATTATTGACTAAATCCCGTGCGGCGGTTTCATAGTCATTTTTATTTTTGCCCGTAAGTTTTTTTAAATTTTCAGACATAATAATAAGTTTTTAATCCAGATAGAATACAGTAATAACTTTATGACCCTCTTCAGCATATTGAACGGCATTATGTAAAGTTTTACTTGTATGTGATAAGAAACAAATCAACTGGTTGCAGTCATCGATAATTTCTCTGTTGCAAACACGTGATGCATCTGCTAAAGTCATCATTGCTCTGTCAGGATGTTCAACAATATTGGGAACACCGATAAGCTGATTTTGGACGTCTGATGGCTGCTGGCCGATAGTCTGCGGCAAAATAACTTTTAATTTATCGGGATTAGCTTTCATAGCACCGCGGATAGCTGCCGCGTTTGTTCCCGAAGAACCGCCCGATGTAATAATTGTATTTCCCTGCATTACAAGAGCCGTTGCAAGTGTTTCAATCATCTGCTGATGAGTAATCGGAAGATTGCGGCTTCCGATAATTGCAATTCTTTTTGCAGATTGCTGAATAGTAGCTAATTCCATTGCAAGTTCGTCAACGGTATCAGGTGAATCTGACGCCACGGTGTCCATATCATCAATCGGCACCATAATTGAATTTTCTTTTGCATCATCTTCAGAACCCATAAATATATTCATCATGTCAGTTTTCACCATTTTTCCTACTTTCTAATTGCAATCTTTACGTTTTTAGTTTATGCTGATTATATCACAAAAATTTGATTTTGGGAATAGGGATATGGAAAATATACTGGATAATCTTAACAAAGAACAGAGAGAAGCAGTTCAGACCGTTCAGGGACCTTTGCTTGTTTTAGCGGGTGCAGGGAGCGGCAAAACAAAATTACTTACCTCAAGAATTGCATATTTAATACAGAACGGCGTAAAACCGAGAAATATTCTTGCCGTAACATTTACCAACAAAGCCGCTAAGGAAATGAAAGAGCGTCTCGGAAATATTTTGGGACAGGATGTTGTTAAATACATGTGGGTCGGAACTTTCCACGGAATCTGCGGAAGAATTTTAAGAGAAAATATTGAAAATTACAGTTTTCAATCAGGTAAAAAGCTCGATAAAAATTTCTCGATTTATGATGAAACGGACAGTAACGCTGTGATTAAACAGGCTGTTAAAAAATTAAATCTAGATGACAAAGTTTATGCCCCTAAACTTGTGAAAACAATTATATCCAATGCAAAAAACAAAATGCAGGATGCATATACGTTTGCGACTTTTGCAAGAGATTTTAAATCACAGAAGATTGCGGCGATATACGAAGAATATGAAAATGCTTTAAATAACAATAATGCAATTGATTTTGATGATATGCTGCTGTTGACCGTAAAACTTCTTGAACAGTGCAAAGAAGTTCGTCAATTGTATTATGACAGATTTCAGCATATTCTGGTTGACGAGTTTCAAGATACAAACATGGCTCAATACAAGCTTATTAATATGCTTTATACTAATAACGAAGCTGAAATCCCCGAAGAACGTTCGCTTTGCGTTGTAGGTGATGTTGACCAATCAATTTACAGCTGGCGCGGTGCCGATTACACTATTATTTTGAATTTCCAAAAAGACTTTAAGAAAACAAAATTAATTAAGCTTGAGCAAAACTACCGTTCAACCGCAAATATTTTGAACGTTGCAAACGCGATTATCGAAAATAATACCGAGCGTGTTGATAAAGTTCTGTATTCGAATAAAGGCGACGGTGAACTTATTGATTATTTTGAAGCTCAGGATGAAGCTGATGAAGCCAACTTTATTGCAAGCCGTATAAAACAGGACAGCGGAGGCGATTATAACCGTTTTGCAATTCTTTACCGTACTAATTCACAGTCCCGTGCTCTTGAAGAAGCCTGCATGGCGGCGGGAATTCCATACAGAATTTACGGGGGGCTGAAATTCTACGACCGTAAAGAAATTAAAGATATTATCGCGTATCTTAAATTAATATACAATCCTGATGATTCCCAAAGTTTCAGAAGAATTGTCAATGTACCAAAGCGCTCAATCGGCGATACAACAATCAAAAATTTATCTGATTTTGCTGATAAAGAGGACATAAGTCTTTTTCAAGCATGTCAGAGAATTGAAGAAGCAATTGAAATTCCGCCGAGAACAAGAGCAAAATTAAGAGATTTTTCACAGCTTATTTTGAAATTCAAAGATGCCGTAACTTCATATTCTTTGCAGGAATTTGTAACCCTTGTCATAGAAAAAACAGGTTATCTGGCAGAATTACAGGCGCAGAATACACCCGAAAGCGAAGCGGACATTGAAAACTTACAGGAACTTGTAAACGTTGCGGGTGAATTTGTTGCGGAAGAACCTGATAACGCGCTTGGTGAATTTTTGCAGCAAGTTGCTTTAGTATCAGATCTTGACGGAATGGATGATATTACAAATAACGTTACTTTAATGACACTGCACTCCGCAAAAGGTCTTGAATTCCCTGTAGTATTCCTTGCAGGCTGCGACGAGGGTGTATTCCCCCACCAAAGAACGTTTAATGTTCCTTCTGAAATGGAAGAAGAACGCCGTTTGATGTATGTAGGTGTTACGCGTGCAGAAGAAAAATTGTATTTGTCATCCGCAAAACGACGTCAAATGTGGGGTGAATACAAATATTACAATCCTTCAAGATTTATTGATGAAATTCCCCGTCAATTGCTGAATTCTATCGGATTTGAAGGTTCAACCAGCGGTACATCCACATTCCAGAATGCCGTATCTAAAGCTCGTACCGGAAAATCTGATTTTTCATATTCTGCTGCTCAATCAGATAGCTATGGATATGTAAAACCATCATCAGGGTTTGGTAAAGGCTTTGTTGCTCCGACAAAAGGACTTGCAACGGGCAATTCTCAAAGCGACAGACAAAAACAAAATTCTTCATATTATAATAAACCTCAAAGAACTCCAAGTCGTACAATTCTTGTAAAATCAAAAGAGAACAAACAACGTGATGAAGAAAAAGTTAAAGAATTTTTCAAAGATAATGCCATAAAGCGTATGCTTGAAGAAAAGAAGCAAAAAGAACGCATGCAGCAGGAAGCAGAAGCCGAACGCCAGAAGAAAATGGAAACAACAACTCCGATTGAATACGTATTTAATGAAGGAGAAAGAGTTTTCCATGACAAGCTCGGCATCGGTCATATAAAAGAGGTTACGCAAATCGGCGACAGTATGATGTATACGATTGACTTCGGGCGTCAGGGTATAAAAGCAATGGATGCGGCTTACGCTAAACTGAAAAAGTTTTAATATTATTAATCTTCAACATCAAAAAGTTTTGCAGCGTTTACATTCAAAGCTTCTGCTATTTTGTGCACCATTTTTAAACTTATATTTTTATGTCCGTTTTCGATTTGACTTATATAGGTTTCATCACATTTGACCATTTCACCAAGATGCGCCTGAGTATAATCTCTAAGATTTCTATAATATTTAATCTTTAAACCTATACGCTTTCTAAACTGTTCAAAATCCATGTAACTAGATTAAATTATTTGACAGTCAAATAAAATTGGTTTATTATATAATAAATATGATTTATTTGTAAAGTTAAAGGAATATTATGGATAACAAAACACTGGAAAAAGAAATTTTGGGAAGCCTCGATGTCATTAAGCAAACTATTGATAACCTTTATGAAACAAATTATGAGAGTATTACAGATATCAGAAGCCGCCTGGAATACCTTAATCTGATAATTGTAAAAAATAACAAAGAATAAAGATTATACATTTACCTGAACATATATCCACCCGGAGCTCCTAATGTCGGGCTTTTTCTAAATTGTCTTAATACTGTTGCAGAATAAGGTAATTCTTCATACATTTTTAATTCTTCAGGAAATGGTGAAACTTTCATTCCTGCATATGTTTCTATGATTTTTTTATCATATTCTTCAATCCCTGATGATTTTGTAACTTCAACATTTTTTATTGTGCCGTCTTTAAGAATTGTGCATTTAATAACAGGTTCTTGAGGAATATAGCTGTAAATTGTCGGAATTCTATCAAACATATATTTGCTGACTCTGTCAATATATTTTTTATAAGCCTCTTGAACTTCTGCAGGAGGCTCAACCGGCATAATTGACATTCTTGCAGAATTGTAAATTAAAACGGTACGTTTTATTTAAAACGGCGCATCATTTTCATTGCTTTGTTAATTGCATGTTTGCCCATTTTACCGCCGAGCGTATTAGGGTTTGGCATCCCGCCCATTTTGCCGAACATGTTTTTCATATCTGACATACCCTTCATCATCATGCGCATCTGCTCAAACTGTTTTATGTAGGTATTAATTTCTGCTAAATCCATTCCGCATCCTTTTGCAATGCGTTTCTTGCGGCTTGTATTTATTAAATCTGGATTTGAACGTTCTTCAGGCGTCATGCTTGATATGAATACTTCCATTTTTTTGAATTGCTTTTCGCCTTCATGAGAAATTTTGTCTCTGTCATCTTTGCCTATGTTAAGTCCCAGCATGCCGAGTAAATTACCCATAGATCCGAAAGCTTGCATTTGTTTCTGCATTTTTAAAAAATCATTGTAAGAAAAATTGTTCTTACTCATTTTTTCTTCAAGTTCACGAGCTTGTTTTTCATCAAAAACTTCTTGAGCACGTTCCACAAGTGATACGATATCACCCATTCCTAAGATACGTGTTGCCATTCGTTCAGGGTAAAAATCTTCTAAAGCGTTAAGTTTTTCGCCTGTACCCGTCAATTTAATAGGTTTGCCTGTACAGTATACAACGCTTAATGCAGAACCCCCGCGGCTGTCACCGTCGAGTTTTGTTAATACAAGACCTGTAAGCCCTAATTGTGCATCAAAGTTTTCTGCAACATTAACGGCTTCCTGACCTGTCATCGCATCAATTACAAGAAGTTTTTCGGCAGGGCGGAAAATTCTGTCTATTAAAAGAAGTTCTGCCATCATGTCAGTATCGATTTGTAATCGACCTGCAGTATCTAAAATAAGTGTATTAAATCCGTTTTGGTTTGCATAATCAATTGCACTGCGTACAATATGCTGAACATCTTTGCAATCAGGAATTGTAAAAACTTCATTATCAATTTCTTGACCTAATGTTTGCAGTTGTGAAATTGCAGCCGGTCTGTATACGTCACAAGCCACAAGAAGCGGTTTTCTTCCTTCTTTTTTCAGCTTAACCGCAAGTTTTGCGGAAGATGTGGTTTTCCCCGACCCTTGAAGCCCCAGCATCATAATTAAATTTGGATTTCCCGAAAAGTCAAGCGGTTTTAGTTCAGTTCCGAGCAGATTAACAAGTTCATCATGTACAATCTTGATTAATTGCTGCGACGGATCAACGCCTTCCAGAACCTTTTCCCCTTCCGCTTTATCCTTAATTGAAGAAATAAAAGCTTTAACAACACGCAGATTAACATCTGCATCAAGCAGTGCACGTCTTATTTCGCGCAAAGCTTCCTGCATATTGTCCTGTGTAAGCTCTTTCCCTCTTGTTTTGCTTATTATTTCCTGTAATTTTTCACTTAAACTGTCAAACATATTTAAATTATATCATGAACTAATCTTCAATATTATCATAGTTCATATCGGTTTTTACATCATCTTTGTGTTTTTCTTTGTAACTTTCGTAAAGCATCATTGCAGGAACAGATATTGGGAAAGTCAAAACAGTAACAATACCCAAAAGCCCTTTTTTAAACCCGGGTTTATTGCCTGGTTCAGGAACTTCAGGCGCATTTAAATCGAAACCGTAATCGTCGCCGACGCCGAAATTAATTTTATCGGATAACTGCTGTGAAATGTTATCTGCATTGTTTTGTAAAATTGATTTTGTGTTATTAATAAAATGTTTTCTAATATTTGCAGGAGTTACTGATTGAATACGCATAATGCTTCCTTTAATAATTACTTTTTTCATGCATTATAAGTCGAACAATATTAATTTATGCTACTTTTATAGTAAAATTTTTACATTATTTTACAAATTAAAAACATCATACATTTTTATGATTTCATTTAAGATTTGGTTTGCTAATATATAACCATACTCCTTAGAGAACTAAGATACACATATCCCTAATCAACAGCTATGCACTTCTAAGTACATAGCTTTTTTTTAACAGAGCGTCAATACTTGACAATAAAAATTTATTTAATACAATAAAAATACATCCAAACAACTGTATGGAGGAGTGCCAGAGCGGTTGATTGGAGCAGTCTTGAAAACTGTCGTACGTTCACGCGTACCGTGGGTTCGAATCCCACCTCCTCCTCCATTTTGAAAGAGCCTGAAAAGGCTCTTTTTTAGTGCGTTTTGCCCTTTTGAAATTTCTAAAAAATGAGCAAATTTTGCAAAAAAGGGACCAAAAAGGGACTGCTGGATTTTCGGTAGAGTGAGCAACGAAGTTGCGACACTCGTAAGAGCATATAGTCCGATTGAACGGCAATTTTGCGACAGCAAAATTTTAGTGAAATTAAGGACTATGCGTACCCGAATAATCCAATTTGGATTTGTTGATTTTAGAGGATTCCCACAATTAAGCAAAACTCAATATTACATATCGGTTTCTGCGGTAAATGCAGTCAATGCCATATGTAATATGGCTTTTAGAATTTCCACCTTTGGTTAGTCTGGTAAATGCTATATCACTATTCAATGGGTGTAAGTTCAAGTATGTTTTTAATAATTCCATAAATTAAATTCAACTGAACTTTATTAGCCTTAGCTAAAATAGTATTTAATTCCTCAATAGTATCAGGATTGTGATTAAGCGAAGATGTAACAAAAAACTGATAAAGTTCCACATTTAAAACTTCTGCAATTCTAATTAATTTAGTCATACTTACTAAATTTTTACCAGTTTCATAATGTGCTAAAGTAGAAGGTTCACATGGCACTTTTTCTGCTAATTGTAGTTGTGTCATGCCTGCTAACTCTCTGAAATGTTTAATTCTTTTACCAATTTGTATTGAAGTATCTGTTTTCATACTCCAATTATCGTTATTACAAGCAAATAAATCACTGTTATATAGTACCAATACAGTGGTACTATTTATATAAAGATTTAAATTTATTTTAATAAAGTAACTTTAATTAATCCCCTTTTTTCTCGACCTTGAGCGTACTCTACAATCTTTCTAGAGTTCCCAACACTAGAGGCGTAAGCTATTAAATAGTCGCTATGCTGTATCATATAGTGATTTGCTTGCACAATAGCATATCTTTTAGGTACAAATTCCAAGCCTTCTGGATAAAAAGTTCCGTCAAATCCTTCAGGTGCTTCTGTATTTTGATTAAGTGCATATGGAGCAAGCAGATATAATTTAATGTGTGAATATTGTTTCTTTACCTCTTTTAAAACTCCTATAACTAAACTGTCAAATAAGCCATAGCGTCCAACCGTAAAATTAGTAACACCGTATTCCGTAATATGGTTTTCAACAGCTTCCGCAAGTTGTTCTTCAATTCTGTTTGGTGCGTGCCTGCTTCCTATAAAAAAACAAGTTTTTCCGCTCATAATTTAGTTCTTGATTATTCAAATACTGCCAATAATATGGTAATATTTTGCATTAAACACAAGTATTTTACAAGTTAATAGTATAATTGCATACTTTATAACCTCCATAAAGTCGTTTAGGCTTAGAGTATGAAATATCAGGAAATGCTTTGTAATAATATTAAAAGTTTGAGACTCTCTAAGAATATGACGCAGGCTAAGTTTGCAGAAATAGTGGGTTTATCAGTTGAAGCAATTAGAAATATCGAACATCAAAAGTACACACCCTCTGCAAAAACTATTGATACAATATGCAATAAGTTTAACTTATCTCCAGTTGATTTATTAATTCCAATAGTTTCTGATGACCAAAGTTCAATAATAAATATTATTAACAGCAAATTAAAAGATTGTGAACCAACAGAGCTTAACAGCATTAATACAATAATTGATGTTATACGCAAGACATACAGACATCAGTAAATTATTTCTAATGGTTTTTGCGATAAATGGGGTCAATCCCAAGTAATACATAGATTTCAGGATTTCCACCTGCGGTAATTGCGGTTAATGCCAATATTCATATCAAATATTGGTCTATTTTGTTATGCCAAATTTTTAGATTGGAAATAATATTAATAAATTACATTACCTCACAACCCCAAAACCCTCTCATACCAATCGAAGTCAAGAATTTGGGAGCGTGTTTTTTGAAAAAGATTTATTATCTCTTTTATGAAGTAAAAAGGAGATAAAAATGAAAGAACAAGAAAATTTGAAAGAAGGCAGATTAATAACCCTAAAAAGCAGAAAATCAATGCTTAATTTACTCTATCAGTCCTGCGTAAACGGTTTAAATTGCCTGTGTTTTTTGGACTCATCAACAAAAGAATATTTAGTACAAAAACTGTTATTAAAACATGCAGGTGTGAATCTTGATGAAAACATTACTGTAGATGATTATAAATATCTTGTAAGAGCAATGCATGATATATGCAAATGGGGATTATACATAGATAAGTTTCACTCAATAGCTAAAACAAACAATAAAATAAAAAAATTAAAACCGGATTATGTGTTTATTGAATTAGAACAAGATATCTTTTCTGATAAGCATTGGAAAACAATGGCTGAAAGACGGCAGGTCGTTATTGTCCTTATTTCTTACAATGATGAAATATTTAATGATAACGGCAGGCATAAACTAGAAAAACCGTCTAAGAAACCCGAAGCAAAAATAATAATTGATTTTATTGACAGGAATGTAAAAATTGACATTATTTTGCCTAAAAATCAAATTTCACAAGAAGATAGTAATGCTGAAATCCAAGGAATAAAAAAGGCAAAAAATTATCGGATTTTAAACAAGGATTTTAAGATAACAAGTGATTTCAAATCTATAATTATTGATAACCAAAGCTATAATATTCCTGATTATTTTAATGCTGATATGGTTAAAAAAGAGGATGAAAAAACATGGCAAATGATATTTTATCAAATGTTTGTAGATGATATAAATGCGGAATTGAGCAAGACAGGAAGAAATTGTCATTGAGGTACACAACAGAACTGAAGCAAAACAAAAAGCTGTCAATATGATTATTAGATGTAATTAAGGAGGAACTATGAAAACAACAAATTATAATGAGATTGATTTAGAAAACTGGGGAAATTATCCTGAAATCAGAACAGACTCTTGTTGGGAAGATAAAGTAAATGCATACGAGCAGATTTATAAACGATACACCAAAAGAAATGATTTAGTATTGGATATATTTTGCAGTTCTGAATCAGCAAAGGAAGAAGCCCAAAAACGGGGCAGGTTGTATTTTGCGATAGAAAATTATGAATATGATAAATCTTTGTGTGATGTAGTTAATAATAGATTAGAAGAACTTGGGCAAGAGAATATTCAGTTATTATTGCTAACTCCTGATTTAGATGATGTTAGAGCAAATAATGAAGATGAATTTTTTAACACATTCAAGCAGTTTGCAAAATTAGGGATAAAGAATTTAGAGCAGGGTCGATTTGTCGTTTTAATAATCGGTAATACTTATTCAAATTCAACCTTACAACTTAAAGCTTATGAATATACTCAATTCCTTACAATTCAGGGGTTGCGTTTGAAATCTCATATAATTAAAGAAATTGAGAAGTGGGCTGTCCCTAAACCTAATACAGCAAAATCTTTATGGCATTATAGAGCCTTAAGGGACGGATTTAATGTAATGAACTTCAAGAATATTTTTATTTTTGAAAAATAACAGAGTTAATATGAACAAAGAAGAATTAAACAAAATCTTACACCATACGACAAAAGGCACTTTGATTACAATAGGTGGTCGCCCTGCTATGGGCAAAAGAACATTTGCATTGAATTTAGTTGAGTTATTTTGTAAAGAAGGTCATAAATGCCTGTATATAACGGATTATGACAAACAAATAATTACAGAAATGTTATTAAGAATAATTGCAAATCCAAACAGACAGGAAAGTTTAGAGGTACAAACAGAAAAAATCACGCAAGCAGTAAAAGAACTAAGTAGTTGGAATTTGTTTATTAAATCTACAGAATTTTGCAGGATAAAAGATGTTAAACAAATAATACAGAAATACAAACCTGATTATTTATTCATTAATATGCACATTAACAGCAGGAATAGATTAAGTTCTGAAAAGTTAAGGGAAATATTAGAACAAAATAATTTAATAATCTTTAGACTGGCAAATATACGCAGAGAGCCACAAAACACAACAAACTATTACCCGAAAATTACAGATTTTCGGGATAAAAATCTTGTAAAATATTCGGACTTAGTCTTATTACTCTATCGTGAAGCTTATTACAACTGCGATATTCCTGATGATAGAAGAAATATAATTGAAATAATTCAGGCAAAAACTGAAAAGGGTTCGGTCAAACTGAAATTTAATCGAGAAACTGGAAAAATCGGAACATAAAATCAGAAATCTTTTTAAAAGGCAAAATAGAGGCAGTTATACGCTAAAGTGGGTAAAAACCTACAATTCAGACTAAAAAAATATTTGGAGGTAAAAATGTACTTAACAAAAGATGAACTAACCATATTACAGGGCTTGAAAGAAAACTTAAGCTATGCAGAAATAAGCAAGAAGTTAAGCGAACCGCTCTGTACATGTGATAGCAGGATAAATTCTCTATACCAAAAGTACGGAGTAGATAACAAGCAGGACTTAGTAAAAATGGCAAACCTTGATAAGGTCGAAGTCGTAAGGATTGAGAATATTCCATACTGGCAATATGAAGGGACTCAACTTGTTCAAAAAATTCCTGTTTGTAAAAGAGATATTGAACGGCTGTCAAAATTACTGGAACAGGAAGATGAACTAGAAAGGTTTAACTTGGTGTATTCATCAAATTACCTGTACAAATTTATGTACTTAGAAATGCCGAGCGGTAAAGAATACATACAAAGAAACAAAATAATCAATAAAACCTAAAGGCTCCAAAAAAGGAGCCTTTTCTCATAAAATTATGCTGTGTGCCAGTTGATTACATCAATATTATTTGCCTCTAAGAACTCATTACATTCTGTAAATGGTTTAAATTTACTATCCTTAAAAGCAGGAAGTTCGCCGTTATAAATAGCCTTGGTGCAAGCTTGATAATTATTTGAAGGGTGTGAAGAACGCAGAATTTTAATAAATGAATAATTTTCATATTCATTCGATTTATAAGCAAGAGCTTGTAATTTGTTTGCCTTATCTCCCCATAACATAACTACTAAAGGTTGTTTGCTTGCCGTCTTAACTTCAAGAAGCTTAGATATTGCCGAATTAATCAACTGATTCCAAGTCTTAATGTGAAATTCTTGGTTGCTTTCTCCTGCAAAGGTTAAGGCTGTGTTAAGCAATAAAACTCCTTGCTCTTTCCAAGCTGACAAATTTGTGTAACTGTTATCAATTCCTACATCTTCTTTGATTTTGTAAAAAATGTTTCTTAGTGAATCATGCGCAGGAATTTTGCCGTTTTTGTAAGAAAACGCAAGTCCATGAGATTTTGCCTCATCAGGGTAAGGGTCTTGCCCTATAATCAACACTTTAACATCTTGCGGTTTTAATCCCTCAAAAGCGTTAAAAATATTATCACTTTGGTTTGGTCTTGTGCATTCATTGATACACTTCTGAACTTCGGATGTGAAAAGTTCCTCTACTTCCTGTCTTGTAAACCATTCATTGTTAATTAGTATTTCTTTCAGAGCTTCCATAACTTCCTTTCTGCCGTTTAAAACTTAAGGGCGACATTGAACATAATTAGCACTTAATAAAAACATTTTACGCATTTAAAGCTGAAAATGCAAGTATTTTACACGCAGAAACTGGCTGTAAACAAAATGATTAATCACTTATTATTAAAGGAACGAGGGCAGAAATGGAAAACAACTTAGATATAAAAGGACTTCTAGGAAAACGAATTAAAGAATTGCGAACTGAAAGAAAACTTACGCAAGAAAAGCTTTCTGAAATAGTTGGTTTTGGACAAAGAACACTTAGCAAACTTGAAAGAGGAAAAACTTTTATTACAGCCGAACATTTAGCTAAACTATTAACTGCTCTTGATGTTGGAATCGAAGATTTGTTTAATTTTGGCTACCTGCAAGAAAAAGAAGCCATAAAAGACGAGTTGATTGATGCAATCAAACATGAAAAAATTGATGTTACTACCCTGTATAGAATTTATAAGTCGCTGAAGTAAATTCTGTTTGTAACATACAAGATTATAATATTAGAATGCACTTGCTAAAATTTAGTAGGTGCATTTCGTTATATACTTATTCCTCTATAAATTTAGGAATTATACCCACTTTAAGGTTAAGGAGGAAACAGTTGCCGTTTTAAAAGTTACCAACATAAAATCGTGGAAATTTATAGCCTAAATGCTTAACAAAAATTTACACTCTCGCCGCTGGAACTATTTCCTTCGCGAGCGGAAGTGCTTGTGCAGCAAGGGTGTTCGGGATTGTAATTCTTGAAATATCTGTTATCCTGAGGATGTAGAAATTAATTATAAGGAGAAATCAAATGAATAAAGAAATTGACATCCCTTGCATGATAACAATAAATGAAGCAGCACAAATTGTCAAACTCGCAAAATATCACATTCGGCAGTTAGTTCTGCAAGGCAAAGTTAAATATGTTAAGGCTGGGCGAAAATATTTGCTCAATCTCGACAGTCTAGTTAATTACTTAAAAAATGGCGATACAGAAGAAAGGAATGAAAACCATGAAAAAAACATCAGACGAATTAGAGCGTAAGTACGGATTTATTTTAGCAGACTTCAAGAAAAGTGGTATAAGTAAATCAACAATCTTAGATTATGTGAAAGAAGGTTATTTATCTGAAACAGATGAGTACTGGCAATTAAACTATCCTGCGTTGTCTGCAAATTACAAAACAGATTACTATAACAGGCGGTTAAAAAATCCTGAGTATGGAAAGGGTAAGTACATAAAACCAGCAGGCAAACCATCACAATTTTTTAGACCTCTACATCTTCCAAGTTCAATATTAAAAGACCCGACAAAACCCATAATAATAACGGAAGGGGACAAGAAAGCGATTAAAGCAGTACAAGAAGGGTTCTATTGTATTTCGCTTGGCGGAGTATGGGCTTGGAAATGCAAAACAAACCCTATAGATTTAGACGAAAACCCCGAATGGGAATTAATCGCTGACATCATACCCGATTTAGCACAGGCGGATTTCAAAGATAAGGAAGTAATACTATGTTATGACAATGACATGTATCATAATCTAAAAGTCAAACGGGCTCTATATTCACTAGCAGGCTATCTTAGAAGCGAAAAGGGTGCTAAAGTAAAACTTATATTCTTGCCAAAAGGTGAAGCAAAAGGACTAGATGACTTCTTAGTTGCATACGGGGCAGATGAATTTCAAAAGTTACTTGATGAGGCAGAATTTATTACACTAGAGAAAATTCAAAACCAACTATCAGGTAAGAAAGAAATTGCAGAGTTTCCGATAGATGTATTTCCTGAGCCTGTAAAAGATTTAATTATAGAACTGCATAAGCGAATGGATGCACCTATAGAGTACATAGCTTGCACTTTTCTTATCGTAGCAAGTATTCTTATGGATGGGCATTATGCCATTAATGTAAATCCTGGAACGAATTGGATTGAACATCCGATTTTATGGTTGGCAATAATCGGGAATCCTTCACAGAGGAAAAGCCCCTGCTTAAAAATGGGGAAAGATATACTAAATGAGTATAACCAAATTTTATCGACGAATTTTGAAACAGAACTAAGTGAGTACAACCGGAACAAAGAATATTATAAACGCCAGAAGGAAAAATACAAAGAGGCGATTAAAAAGGGGGAAAATATGGAATTACCTATTGAACCTGAAAAGCCTATGAGACCCCGTTTAATGACACAGGATGTAACAAAAGAAACACTAGCTTACCTTATGGATATAAATAGTAAGTTTCATCTAGGTTTGGCGATATATGTTGATGAATTAGCAGGGTTTATAAAAAGTTGGAATCAATATAAACGTGGTGGTGGCAACGATAAGGAGTATTTCTTGGCATCTTGGTCAAGGGAACGGCAAAATATAGTTCGTAAAAGTGATAAATCAGACTATACTTTTGATGCAAGTCATAATATAATTGGCACTATTCAGCCAATAGTGCTATATGAAACACTTTTTCGTAAAGGTATTAGTTGTTATAATGGTATGATTGAGCGTTGGTTATACTGCTGTAGTGAATATGAAGAAACGGGCAATTCATATCATGACAATGAGGATTATGACCTTTCCGATTTTACTACAATTTGCAAAAAAATCTTTGCGAAGGCTATACTACACCCTGAAACTATTAATATATATCAATTTGAGAGTGATGCAAAAAAAGTTTTTCAAAATTTTCGAGCTAAAATAGTACAACTGAAGAAATCAGGTAAATATGATGATATAACTCAATCATATCTTGAAAAACAAACCCGATATGTTGCACGGCTTGCACTAATACTTCATGGCATGCATAGCCTTGAGGAAAAATCTGTTACGAGTTTAGATGTTAATAACGCAATAAAGCTATGTCGTTATTTTATAAGCTGTTTTAAAGTAATTACGGACAATAAGCTTAATTATGATGAGCAAGAAGAATGTGCATTGAACTTTTTTAAGCGTAAAAATCTAAAAACAGCTTCACCAACAGAGCTTTTCCGCAATAATAAAACAAAAATCAAGGATACTAAAACAGCACAGGCGACTTTGGGAGGACTTGCTCGCAAAGGGTATGGACGAATGGTAAAGGCTAAAAATGGAGTGTTATTCGTCTATTACGGAAGTTAGACTACAGGGCAGGACAGCACCTGCAAACTGTTGCCCTGCATTCTTTTTTAAGAAAATGAAGCTGGAAGTTATGAAAAAGGGAGATAATAAGAAATGATAAGAAGGAAAATAAAATGGCGTTTTATGAACAAATCAGCGAATTTACTTATAGATTAACAGTTTGTCAGGGTTACGATTCCAAAGGCAAAAAGTTACGCAAAAGAAAAACAATTAAACTAGACGAAACATTAACCGCAAAGCAGGCTGAAAAAGAGCTTAACCGTCAAATGGTGATGTTTGAAAATGAAGTATTAAACGGAGTTTACTTGGACGGGGAAAAGGTAACATTTGAAGCCTTTACACAAAGGTGGTTAGAAGATTACGCAGAGAAACATCTTACACTTACAACATTACAATCGTATAAAATCATGCTCAAACGGATTTTGCCTGCTATCGGACACATTAAACTCGGTAAATTACAGCCTCATCACTTGATACAGTTTTACAACAATCTTGATGAAGCAGGAGTGAGATTAGACGGCAGGTTTACCCCTACCAAAGCCCTGATAAAATATCTTGAACCTTTGACACTTTCTCATATAATCAAAACTACAGGTATATCGTCTAAAACTTGCAGAAGGTTAAAGACAGGCATGGCAACAAATTACAGTACCGCTCAAAAGCTGTGTAATTGCTATAAATTAGATTTCAACAGAATGTTCAAGTGTAATTCAGAAAAGAAACTGAATCGAAAAACAATCAAAAATCATCATATTGTAATTCACTCAATACTTTCAACCGCTGTAGATTGGAACATCTTAATGAATAATCCTGCCGAAAGAGCAAAACCGCAGAAAGTAACAAAGCCAAAAGCTAAGTATTACAATGACGAACAAGTTGCGGATATGTTCCAATGTCTAAAATCAGAGCCACTAATGTATATGACAATGATTTATCTTGCTATAGATATCGGGTTACGCGAGGGCGAACTTACAGGGTTGAAGTGGGAAGACATAAATTTCAATACCTGTGAAGTGAATATTAACAAACAAAGACAATATATTGCAGGTCTTGGCGATATTGAGTGCAAACCAAAAACGGAGGCAGGTGTGAGAACTGTTACAGCCTCAAAAACAGTAATCGCATTTCTTAAAGAATACAAAAAACAACAAAATGAAAACAGGCTTAAATTTGGTACAGCTTGGCAAAATGGACAATATGTATTCTTGCACGAAGACGGTAGTCCGATAAGTACACAGTTACCGTATAAATGGTTTACAAAATTCTTAAACCGTCATAACTTACCGAAAATAACATTTCATCAACTCCGCCATACAAACGCAAGCCTGCTGATTTCATCAGGTGAAGATATTGTAACCGTAAGCGGTCGACTCGGACACGCTGATAAAAATGTAACTCTAAATACTTACTCGCACATAATCAAATCCAAAGAAGCACAAGTTGCTAATAAAATGGATGAATTTTATCGTAATTTAAAACTAAGTTGTAAATAAATTATATAATTAATATACATGCCTTTACTCCATGCTATAATAAGAACACAATAGCAAGGAGTATTATGTCAGATTTAGCAAATCAATTACTAAATAAATCACAAGAAGCTTTTATTTTAGCGGTAGAAATTTATAATAAACCCACTATTAAGTATAGAGTGGAAGGTTTTGCATTTTTTATTTGCAACGCGTGGGAATTAATGCTAAAAGCTCATCTTATAAAAACTAAAGGTGAAGAATGCATTTACTATAAAGATAATTTAGATAGAACAATTAATCTTGAGAATTGCATTAAATTAGTTTTTACTAATGATAAAGACCCTTTGCGTTTAAATCTTGAAAAAATTATTGAATTACGAAATACAAGTACTCACTTTATAACAGAAGAATATGAAATGGTATATGTACCATTATTTCAATCTTGCATATTTAATTTTAATGAAAAAATGCAAAAGTTTCATGGTATTGATATTACGGAATTAATATCAATAAACTTTTTAAATTTAGTAGTTAAAGAAAAATCTTTTGACGAAAATGAGATTAAGGCAAAATACTCTGATAAAATTGCACACAAATTATTAGGGTTTAATGATAAAATTTCAAAGATAATCGATGAAACAAATAATAACTTTGCAGTAAAAATTGAACATCATTATTATTTAACAAAAGACAAAGATAAGGCAACAGATACAGTCGCTATTGATAAAAATTCAACTAATACTGTTCAAATAATAAAAGAATTAAAGAATCCTAATGAAACTCATAAATACACGGCTAAAAAAGTTTGCAACGAAATAACAAAACAATTAAAACGTACAGGTATTTTGTTAAAACAAAAAGGACAACCAATAGAAGTCTTTAATTTCTATCATTTTAATTTATTTTGTAATTATTATAGTATTAAAGAAAACGAAAAATGGTGCTTTATTTATAAAGCAAATTCTAGTCCAAGCTATTCTTATTCAATGCAAGCTATAGAATTTATTATCGAAGAAATAAAGAAAGACCCTAAAAACATTTTAGATAAATTAAAAGAAAAGCTAAAAAAATAAATGAGCTAACCCCAGGAGCAAAGGAATTCTAAGCATCACGCCTACTCTCATTCGAGAACCCAGCTTTCACCCTTCACGAGTTAGCAATAATATTATAACATAATTTTTATAATTTTTCAACAAATAAAAGATTATTTTATATATACTTTTTCCAAAACTTAATTTTTAATTAACTTTTTACATAATAATACAAGTATAAAGTATAATAAAATTAGAGTTTTAACTTTAAAAGACATCTCTTATAAGAACTGTTGAGGTATGTATGTTAAATTTAGATAATGAAAACAAAAAATATGATTGCTTTATTTCTCATGCTTCAGAGGATAAACCTGATTTTGTAGAAGCCCTTGTTAATAATTTAGAGTCAAAAGGAATAAAAGTTTGGTATGATGCTCATATCATGAATATTGGGGATAGTCTGCGTGAGTCTATTGACAAGGGACTAAAAGATTCCTTATGCGGAGTAGTTGTTTTAAGTAAAAATTTTTTTGCAAAACAATGGACTGATTATGAATTGAATGGTTTAGTTGCAAGACAAAACAGTGATGGGAAAAAGACTATATTGCCAATTTGGCATAATGTTACTGCAGAAGAGGTAAGACAGTATTCTCTTCCTTTATCAGATATACTTGCTGGAAATTCAAATTCTGGAGTCGAAACAGTTACAAGAAGTATTATAAAAACAATAAATAATTTAAAATCTACAGAAAGCCAAGTCGAAGAAGAAAATTACAACGAAGTTGGCAAAGAATCATCAATTTTAATTGAAAAATTTGAAAATAACAACAGTAATAATATTCAAGTAAAAGATGCAAAGAAAATAATAGAAGATTTAATTTTAGATGATAAAAATATTATTCGTATTCATAAATTTATAAATGGGCAATCTGAAGAATTAATAAATACATTGACCGAAGACTTTTCAAATTTGGCAAAAATTCAGCAACCATTATATAGCACTCTATATGAACGAGTATTAGCATATGATTCATATTGCGAAAAAATACTTTCAATAATAATTACAGGTGCTTATTGGGGAAGTAGGAAATATAATAATTTATGGATTAATATATTTAAACGTTTTGCTAATCTTAAAGTAATTGAAACGGGATATACCTCATTAATAGACTTACAAAAATATCCGTCTCTTTTAATTTATTATACCTTATTAATTATAGGGCTTATTAAAGAAGATTATACAATATTATATAAAACATTTCATGGATTTGACATAAATGATTACAATACAGACAATGGTACAGAACCCATAAGTGTATATAACCCTAATAGTATTATTCCTACAGAAGTCTTTAATAATGTTTTACAACAACGTTACAAAACTCCTGTTAATGACCATTTACATGATGTGTTACGACCATTATTCTCTGATATTATTACAGATGATAATGAATTTGCAAATGTATTTGACAGAGTAGAATATTTTATTGGATTAGAGTTTGGAAATATTCGTTTAGATAGTTCATATAGATTTTGGGCTCCTACAGGACGTTTTTTATGGCGATATGGTAATTATTATGGGATAGATTTAGAATATGTAAATAAATTACACCCTGCAAAGTTTATTGATAAATTAGCAAAAGAAGGAATAATTTTCAATTATAATCTTTTGGGAAAAACAAAAGAAAGATATAATAAAATATCTGAAAATTACAAAGAATTTATTAAAGGAATTAATTATTATTAGTTTTATAAATAAAAATTTCAGGGGACTAAAAAGGGACTAATTTTACAAATAGTCCCTAAAAATTATTGAAAGTTACTAAAAGAAGAAACTTCCAAGATTAAACAATACTGGAGGTTATGGAATAAAATTTGAAACTACGAAAAGCGAAAATATTTGTTCGAATCCCACCTCCTCCTCCATTTTGAAAGAGCCTTTAAAGGCTCTTTTTTATATGTTATAAATTTAGGTATGATAATAAACGCAGGCGGAAGAACTGATATTGTAAATTATTACAGTGAATGGCTTTTGAAAAGGTTTCAGGAAGGTTTTGTTTACTCAAGAAATCCGTTTTCGCCAAATGTTATTAATAAGTATATTCTCTCTCCTGATTTGGTTGATTGTGTTGTTTTGTGTTCTAAAAATTACAGACCAATTTTAGAAAGATTGCATGAAATTTCTGATAAATTTAATATTTTTTGCCATTATACGATAACGGCATACGGAAAAGATATTGAGCCGAATGTTCCGGATATAGATGAGAGTATTGAAACATTAATTAAGCTTTCTAAAATTGTAGGGAAAGAACGGATTTCATGGCGATATGATCCGATATTGCTTACTGAAAAATATACAATAAAAAGGCATTGTGAAACTTTTGAGTATATGACTGAAAAAATTTCTCCGTACATTTCTTTTTGCATATTCAGTTTTGTGGAATTGTATAAAAAACTTGATAGGAATATGCCTGAAATTATTTCCTTCACACCTGCTGATAAAGAAACTTTACTTACAAATCTCGGAGCGGTCGCAAAAAAATATAACCTAAGCATTCAAACATGTGCGCTGAATAAGGATTACTCCAAATATGGTATCTCGCAATCAGGCTGTATTACAAGCGAAATTCTTTCAAAGGCGAATAATATTAATTTTAAAAAAGTTCCGCATAAAGGGAACAGGGAAAACTGCAAATGTATGCCAAGCCGTGATATCGGAGCTTATGACACTTGCCTGAACGGGTGTAAATACTGTTATGCAAACAGAAATCCCGAAATTGCATTTAAAAATATAAAATTGCATAATCCGAATTCGCCGTTATTAATCGGTGAAGTAAATGATAATGATATAATAAAAGACGGAAAGCAGGAGAGTTTTCTGACAGCCAGACAAATGACAATTTTTTAGCAGGAAAGAGGCAATTTATGTTAAATGAAAATTTAAAAACAATCCGTTTAATTTATCCTCAATGGCAGGGCGGTGTAGTATCACACTGGATGCCTGATATTCCAGAAGAAGATTCCTCACGCGGATATTATCTGGGAGCACAGCTTTTAAATATGCTTGCTCCTCAAAGTTCGCAGGAAGTTTTTGAAGTTCCTGTTTCTCTTGATATAAGCCACAGAATCGTTGAGAAAGGTATCACGGACAGAAATGCTATTCTTCAACAGACAAAGGCGGCACTTGATATTTTAAAAGAAAATAATCCCGATAAAATAGTTACTTTAGGCGGAGAGTGCTCTGTAAGTGTTGTACCGTTTACTTATTTAGCTGAAAAATATAAAGATGATGTTGCAATTATATGGATAGATGCTCACCCCGATATAAATCTGCCTTACGATGAGTATACAGGATATCATGCAATGGCTTTAACGGCATCAATTGGCATGGGCGATGAGGAATTAATCGAAATGCTTCCTGCAAAAGTCGATGCATCAAAAGTTTTATTGCTCGGACTTCGTTCATGGGATAAAGGTATGAAAGAACGTCAAAAAGAACTTGGTATTAAAGGATTATCTCCTGAAGAAAGCCGTAGCCCTATCGTTTTAGACTGGTTGAAAGATACAGGTGTATCAAAGGTTTTAATTCATTTTGATTTGGACGTAATTGATCCTGATGACATGGTTGCTGGTGTAGGAGTTGAGCCTTACGGAATGAAAACAGAAGATGCAGTTTCTGTAATAAACAGCGTTGCCGATAACTTTGATTTGGTCGGCTTAACGGTTGCCGAACCAATGCCGAGAATAGCAATTAAGCTGCGCAATATGCTTTACAACCTTCCGCTGCTCAAATAAAAAGACAAAGAAAAATCCTGCTATTCTACCCTTTTTTACCAGTAGTACCCCTCACATAGCAGGACAGTTAATTGTCATATAAGTTAATTTACTACATATTATTTTCCTGTTTAACACCAACGAGATAACCGGGCACAAGGTGTGCTGCAGGAATTACTCTTGAAGCCATTTTGGCTAAATTAGTTCCCGTATTTGAAATAGAAGTAACAAGACAAACATTATCAAACTGTTCAGCCCAGTCTTTCCAGTTTAATTTTCTGTATGCATCTTCGTTGAATACATTTCTGTTAATTTCTCTTGATACTTTGTTTCCCGCAATAACACCTGCGATTAAACTTCCAAATCCGAATGCAAATTGGATTGGTTTTGTGATAGGCGGAAATTTAAAGTTTTTGTTTAAAACTTTATTTAATTTAATTCCGCCGCTTACGAAAATTGTCGGTATAATATAGTTTCCCAAAAGCTGGACAACACCTTCTTTAACTTTAGCTTTTGTATTTTTTGCGTCTGTTGCATAACCGCCTAGCAGACCGCCCAAAATAGATGAAGAAGCAGTCAAAATTACATCATTGCCTTTAAGTTCAAGCTTTTTAAGAACATTTAAAACTTCCTTAGGTTTTTTAAATGAGCTTGGTATTTTAATTCCGTTTTTTCTTGAAATACATGTTAAAGCACCTGCAACACCTGCAACACTGCCTAATGCAGCAGCAGTTTTTGTAGCTGCATTTGCTTTTTGTGTATTTGAATTATGTTTATAATTATAAGGATTATTCTGAGATAAATTTATATTATAAATGTTAGTAACGTTTATTGTCATTTATTTTTACTTTCCTCTGGAAAGTTCCTCCTTGAAGTTTGTATACATATTTATACACCCTTTCAAATTAATTGCAATAGCAAAAATCAAATCTTAACGCTATCTTAACGCCGCAGAAAAAAACTTAACTTCATTTTGATATTTATGTGTTAAAATTAAGATTATGAAAGGGATTAGCAGTAAAGAAGAACATATTTTAGTTTGTCTTTCAAGTTCTCCGTCAAATCCGAAGGTTATAAGAACAGCCTCCAAAATGGCGCAGGTATTTGATGCGTCTTTTACTGCATTATATATTGAAACGTCAAAACCGATAACGGCTGAAAATAAGAAGAGACTTGATAATAATACGCGTCTTGCAAAAGAATGCGGAGCCAAAATTGTTACGGTAAACGGTGATGATATTGCGGCTCAGGTCAGCGAGTATGCGAAAGCAGGCAGAGTTACAAAGATAATTATCGGGCGTTCCGGATACAGACCAAACCGCCTTTTTACTCCGCCTAATTTTATAGACAAACTTATAGGCTTAACTCCGGATATTGAAATTTATGTTATTCCCGATAAGGCTCAAAGACTTTATATAGGTCAAAGACAGACAAAACTATCTTTTAAAGATATATTGCAGTCTCTTGCTGTTTTAACTGTTGCTGCGTTAATAGGGCTTATTTTTTATAAGCTGAATATTAACGAAGCAAATATTATAATGATATATATTCTGGGATTAATGCTTATTTCTTATGTAACGAGGATTAAGCGCCAGGCAAGGCAGTCATCGCAAAAAGCTTACAGAACGGAAATAATGCTTGAGATGAGCCAGAAACTTCAGCAATGCAGCAGTAAAGAAGAAATTACGAAAGTTACATGCGAACAGATAAACAAGCTTTTGAATTGTGATTTAAACCTTTATACTGAAAAGCAGGAAAATGACATTGTCAACGATGTATTCGAAAATAACAAACAAATTGTAAAAGATTCACAGGGTATTTATCTTCCAGTCAGCAGTTTGGATAAAGTTTTTGCCGTAGTTGAAATTTTAAATACCAATATCAGTGAATTTGAACAAAGTCTTTTGATTGCCATGCTCAGAGAATCTGCTCTGGCTTATGAGAAAGATGCCATCTCACAGGTTAAAAACGAGCTTATAATAAAAAATAAGCAGGAAGAACTGCGTTCAACTCTTTTAAGAGCTATTTCGCATGATTTACGAACTCCTCTTACAAGTATTTCGGGGTATGCAGAAATTTTGATGAAAAATGCATCAATCCTTTCCGATGATAAAAAACAGGATATTTTTACAAATATATATGATGATTCAATCTGGCTTTTAAACCTTGTAGAAAATCTGCTTTCGATAACAAGATTTGATAAAAATGAGATTACCATAAAGCAAGAATCAGAGTTTATAATTGACGTTATAACAGAGGCTCTTTCACATCTCGGCAGAAAAAAAGAAGATTACAATGTTCAAACCGTAATAGAAGATGAGGCTCTTTCTGCAAAAATGGACGGAAAACTTATTGCACAGGTTATTTTTAACCTTGTTGATAATGCCATGAAATATGCGCCTCCGCATACAACAATTACAGTTAGAGCTAAAGCTGTTGGCGAATTTATTGAAATCTCAGTTGAAGATGAAGGCAACGGGATTAAAGACGAAGATAAGAAAAAAATATTTGATATGTTTTATACGGTAAATAATTCAATTGCCGACGGCAGAAGGGGGCTGGGTCTGGGGCTTGCGCTTTGTAAAGCTGTTGTAAATGCCCATGGCGGTAAAATTGAAATAAAAGATAATAAACCTAAAGGAACAATATTTTCATTCAGATTAACAGGAGATTTTTATGAATAAAGGCACGGTTCTGGTCATTGAAGATGACAAAATGATACAAAATTTAATGTCCACAACTCTGGAAATAAGCAATTACGCATACCAGATAGCTCCGAATGCGGAACAGGGAATTTTAAAGGCTGCATCTTACAACCCCGATGTAATAATTCTTGATTTAGGACTTCCTGATATGGATGGGATTGAAGTTATAAAAAAAGTCCGTTCATTTTCAAATATTCCCATAATTGTTGTCAGTGCACGAATTGATAATGAAGATAAAATTTCTGCGCTTGATGCGGGCGCTGACGATTACCTTACAAAGCCTTTTAATACGGAAGAACTTCTTGCGCGCATAAGGGTTGCTTTGAGGCGGAAAACATACACGAGCGAAGAAACCGTGCAAACATCTGTTTTTACGAACGGAAATTTAAAGATAGACTATGCTCAAGGCTGTGTTTATGTCGATGATAAAGAAGTTCACCTGACTGCAATCGAATATAAACTGCTTTGCCTTTTAGCTAAAAACTTAGGAAAAGTTTTAACTCACAATTACATTAAAAAAGAAATCTGGCTTGATGATAACGGCTGTGATTCCCAGTTATCTTTGCGGGTTTTTGTGACAAACCTCAGAAAGAAACTGAATGCCTCAGATTATATTAAAACCCATATCGGCATCGGTTACAGAATGCTTCAGCAGGGAAAAAATTAAGTTGCAAGATCTGATTTGCATGGAATTACGTTTGTTTCTGACTTGAAAATGGCAATCCCTAATGAAAGAGGACCTACACGGCCTAAGAACATTGCAATTGATAAAATAATTTTTCCCCACATTGAAAGGTCTGCCGTAATCCCCATTGATAAACCGACAGTGCCGAGTGCGGATGCCGCTTCAAAACATAATTCAAGGAATGAAAACGGTTCTGTTAACGTTAAAAGGTAAACAACAATTATAAGTGTGAAAATGTAAGTTGTAGCCGCTGCAATTGAGGTGAAAACTCTGTTAAAAGGAATAGTTCTGTTTAAGAAACATATTTGTTTAAACTGACCTCTCATAACACTTTGAACAACGCCTAATAAAACGCTGATACTTGTTGTTTTAATCCCTCCGCCCGTACCGCTCGGTGATGCTCCGATTACCATTGCCGCGATAAGTACGGAAAGTGATGTTGTGGAAAGTGCGCCTATATTAACTGTATTAAATCCTGCGGTAGTTGACGCTGACATGACCTGAAAGAATGCCGCAAGTACATTATGGTCGCTTTTTACAAGATAAAGAGCAGTTCCTCCGACACACACAAGAGCTGTGATAAACAGAATAACTTTTGTTGTGAAAGTAATATTATGGTTTTTGTCCACAACTTTTTTATAAATATCCATAGGTATTATAAAACCTATTGCACCCGCATAACATAAAAATGCTATTATAAGGTTTACGGATAAGTCATCTCTGAAAAGCGTTAAACCCTGTCCGTAAATACTGAACCCGGCTGTTGAAAATGCTGATACACAATGAAATAATGCTGACCAGAGAGGTTTTGCATAACCGAGTTTATGAAATTCCAGAGCAAGAAGAAATGTCCCGAATAATTCCACTGCAAATGTGTAAATTATAATATTACGAACAAATTCTCTTATATTAAAATTTTCCGGCATTGTAAATTCCGTACTTAAAATTTTTGTTCTGTATTTGGAAAGATTATTTCCCGATGACAATATGAAAAATGAAGTTATTGTCATGTAACCTATTGCACCGAGTTGAATCATTATCAGAAGAACAAGCTTGCCGAAAGGCGTGTATAATTCGCTTATGTTTCCCGTAGTCAAACCTGTTGTGGATAATGCTGATGTAATATTGAATAAATTATCAACAACTCCAACATGCATTTTTTGCGCAAACGGTAATGAAATTGCAATCATCCCGCATATAATATATGTTAAAAATCCTAAAATTATTACCTGATAAGATTCAAGTTTTGCTAATCTTTTTTCTAAATTGTATATAAATTTCATATTCTTCCTTGTCTGATTAAATCCGTTCCTGATAGTACATCAAGGTTTATTGAAAAGTCAACTTGTTTAAATATATAATGTTCTTATATGAAATATTGTATTGAATGCGGAACAAAACTTATTAAAAAAGAATGTATAAATTTCGGCTTAAGCGAAGGCTTAATCCCCTACTGTCCCAAATGTTGTGATTTTCGATTTCCTCGTTTTAACACTGCCGTAAGTGCTGTTATATTTAACAGGGATTACAACAAAATTTTACTTATACAGCAGTACAACAGACCTAAAAATATCCTTGTTGCTGGCTATGTTAATAAAGGCGAAAATCTTTCTCAGGCGCTTATAAGGGAGATTAAAGAAGAAGTTAATCTTGACGTACTTGATTTCATATTCAATGAATCAGAATATTACGAAAAGTCAGATACTCTGATTTGTAATTTTATTGTAAGAGCTGCTAATGAAGATTTTAAACTTTCTGAAGAAGTCGATGCCGCATGCTGGTATGGAATTGAAGAAGCTAAAGAAGTTATATATAAAGGCGGGCTTGCGGAGGAATTTTTAGAAGCTGCTGTTTCCAAAACAGCCTGTTTAGTGCTTAATTCCGCTCAGGTTTAAACCGATGACACCTATTATAATAAATGTAAGTGAGATTATTTTAACAGGGTTAATCTGTTCGTGAAAAAATATAACTCCGATTGCTGCAATTAAAGCAGTTCCGAAGCCGCTCCAAACAGCATAAGCAAGACTTACATCAAGCGTACGTAAAGACATTGAAAGACAACTGAAACTCAAAATATAAAAAACGAACAACCCTATGCTCGGCAGTAAAACTGTCAGTCCGTTTGAGAGTTTCATCATAGTTGTTCCTATAACCTCAAAAATAATTGCAATTATTAGAAATAACACATTAACCATATAATTATATTATCATAAAAAATTTCAAAAAATTGTTATGATTTTAACAGTCATAAATATCAGCCGCATTAATGAAATTTAAATAATTGAATAATCTCAAATTTTTACACAATAATAATACGGTTATTATTTTGTATTTGGGAGAAATAGTGTGGCAGAAGCTCAGCAGATCAGTGTCCATAATAAATTTGAAAATTTTTTGAAAACAGAAACAGGGGATGACCTTTTTGCAAAAGCATACAAGGTAAATAATGTTTTACAAAGCGGTGTATTAACGGGTAATGAAGGTTTAGGACTTGTTGCAGGCGATAAGCTTCAAGGGGAATATCTGATAAGAAATAAATCGGGAGAATTCCGTTCTGTTATTATGCTCGGCTCAAATTCATACTTAAATTTGTCTACGCATCCGAAAGTTATGCGTGCGGCTCAAAATGCTCTTGACAAGTTCGGTTACGGTATGGGTGCAGTGTCAAATTACGTCGGAATAACAGATATTCATAAAGAATTGGAAAGCCGTATTGCAAACTTTTACGGAACCGACGCTGCAATTGTTTTTCCAAGCGGCTACGGCACAAATGTGGGAGTAATTTCCGCACTGTGCAGCGAGGGCGATGTAATAATCAATGATATTTCAAACCACGCCTCAATCTTTGACGGCTGCAGGCTATCCGGAGCTGATATTAAAGTATACCCTCATTCTGATATGAAAGCACTTGAAAGGGTTTTGAAGAAAATTCCCGAAGAACAAACAGGAAGGCTTATAATCACTGACGGTGTATTCTCAATGGACGGTGATATTGCAAAATTGGATATTATAACCGAACTTGCAAAAGAATATAATTGCAGGGTTATGGTTGACGATGCCCATGGTGTCGGTATTGTAGGACCTACAGGACGCGGAGCTGCGGAATATTATAATGTAATTGACAAAATTGATTTGCACGTGGGAATGCTCAGTAAATCCCCGGGCGGTCTCGGCGGATATTGTGCAGCATCTTCGGAAATTATTCAATATCTAAGGCTTTATGCGCGGACTTATTTCTTTTCGACTTCACTTCCGGCATCGGTTGCAGGCGGATTAAACGAAGTATTTAAACTTTTTGAAAATGACAGGGCAGGCAGGGATATTTTGTGGGAAAAAATTAATTATCTTAAATCAAAATTGGCAGAAGCCGGCTTTGATATTGCTCACACACAGTCTGCAATTATCCCTGTTATGATTTATGATGAAGAAAAACTTTTTAAAATACATGCCGAGCTTTTGCAAAAAGGTTTGTATACTAATATAGTAACTTATCCTGCCGTGCGAAGAAAAGAGTGCAGGCTGCGGCTTTGTGCGATGAAAGAACTTACCTTTAGGCAAATTGATAAGGCAATAGAAATTTTGAAAGCAGCAGGGAAAAAATATAACGTTATAAATTAACCATGGTATAATTTAGAATAGCTGAAAGGATATAATTTATATGAAAACTATAAAGTTAACAAAAATGCAGGGATGCGGCAATGATTTTGTAATTATTGATTACCCCGAATATGAAAAGACCGGCATGAAGATGGATGAGCTTGCAAAAAAAATCTGTGACAGACATTTCGGCGTCGGTGCAGACGGTATGATTATACCGAAAACTGATACAGAAAATACAGATTTAGGGTGGTATTTTTATAACTCCGACGGGTCAACGGCTCAAATGTGCGGAAACGGCATGAGATGTTTTGCAAAATATGCCTATGATAACAGACTTGTTGATAAAAAAGCGTTCAGCGTAGAAACTCTTGCCGGTGTTATTAAACCAGAACTTCTTGAAAACGGACTTATAAAGGTTAATATGGGCAAACCTGTTCTGGAAGATAAAAAAATTCCTTTCTGGGGTGAAAGAACTTTAACCGCACTTGACAGAGAATTTGAAATTACTCCCGTTTCAATGGGCAATCCGCATTGCGTTATTATAACTGATGATGACCCTATGGAACTTGCGGTTAACTACGGACCTGTTATTGAAAAACATGAATTTTTTCCCGAAAAAACAAATACCGAATTTGTTAAAGTTAAGTCGCGTATGGAAATTGATATGCGTGTTTTTGAACGCGGATGCGGTATTACGTTAGCCTGCGGAACAGGTGCATGCGCAAGCGTTGTTGCATGTGTTTTAAATAACTTAACAGAACAAAAAGTTAAAGTTAACCTTCTTGGAGGACCTGTATTCGTTGAATGGCAAGGGTCTAAGGATGATACACAGCAGGATATTTTCCTTATAGGTTCTGCAAATTACAGCTTTTTTGCAGAGTATATATTGTAAAATACAGTATTTCCATGATAGTATTATTTTATACACTAAAAAACGAAGGAGAATAGTAATGAAAACTTATGAATTATTAACTGTGTTTAAACCTAATTTAGATACAGAAGAAGTAGATAAAGCAGTTGAAAGATTAAACGCTTTAGTTGCCGAATTGGGCGGTAAAGTAGAATCTACAGACAAAACAGGGAGAAAAAAACTGGCTTATGATATCCAGAATTTCAGAGACGGATTTTTCGTAACTTCAGTTTTAAGCTTACCTGCTGAAAAAGTTGCAGAATTTAGACGCCAGTTAAGATTAAGCGATAACATTTTAAGAACAATGTTTTTAGAAGTTTCAAAAGCAGGAGTATAAAATATGAGCCTTGCAAAATCGGTAGTTACGGGAACTGTATACAGAGCACCGGAAAAACGTTTTACACAAAACAATGTTGCGGTATCTGCTTTTGTTCTTAACATCGGAGAAAGAGAAGAAACTTTGATAAGAGTTCTCTCTAAAAGAAATGCACTTGATGAAATTGTTTCATCTTTGACAAAAGGTGAAAGAGTTCTGGTTGAAGGCAGACTTCAGACGGCAGCCGTTAAAATGGATGACGGCTCGGAAAAAAGAATCTATGAAATTGATGCAAATACAATTGAAAGATTAAGCGGCGAAGGCGCACCTGTAAACCAAAAATTCGGAACAGAAGAAATCGTTAAATTCGAATCTGACGATATGTCTAACGAATTAATTAACGAGGATGAAATTCCGTTCTAGGAGCGATAAACCGTTCCATTCACAAAACAGAGTAGTACAAACGGCTAGAAAGGTTAATACGGCAGCAAGCGCCCGGACTTGATTATTAAGAAATGACGAGTACACAAAAAGCGGAGCTGCTATCCATAATTTATAGGTAATACAATAATCGTTAGAAAGGTTAAAATAAAAATGGCAAGACAAAACAACGACGAAAAGAAAAAACGTAAAAATTGCAGTCTTTGTGCTGACAAAGTTGAAGCAATCGACTACAAAGATGCAGCTAAGTTGAAAAGATACCTGACTGAAGCAGGAAAAATTATTCCTCGCAGAATTACAGGCAACTGTGCTAAACACCAGAGAATGATTGCAACAGCAATTAAACGCGCAAGAGAAGCTGCTATTATTGATTACGTTTTTGACTAATCAGTTAATAAATAAAAAAGACCGGTATTTTTGCCGGTCTTTTTTTTATTCTGTGAATTGTATTCTGTAATACATATCTGCTTTAACATATTTATTCATCGGTTTCTTTTTCCATAGTTTTAAGTTAATCTCAGCAGGTAAAGCCGTTACGGTAAACATTAAATCATTCTGCATGGGAGAAATATTATTGCATCCGTCTTTGTACTTGCAGCTTCCGCCAAGATGTATATAGTCACGGAAAATTTTTAAATCATCAGTTACGTTATTATTTTGATCAAACATACTTATGTTTTTTGTGTCAAACGCATAAACATAATCATATCCGAAATCAAGCGCGTTAAGCCCCGATAACTGTATGGGATATCTTGTATTCCTGCTATTAACTCTTGCACGAAATTTTAAAAAGTTCTTTGTCAGTTTGTATTTTGCAATAATGAGATTATTTTCTTCACTGTATTGAATTGATATAGGCAGAAATTTACTATAATCAGCTGTACAGAATTCTTTGTTGTATCCTAAATCCCACGGCAAAAACGGCAGACTTAAACCAACAAGTGCATCAGGATTATTAATTTGAGCACTTACTTTTGACGCTCCTTCAATCCTTTCATGATAATCTCCTTTGTAATTTAGCTTTCCGCAGGTTACAGTTCCCCACCAGGGTTTGCTGTCAGCAATTGCTCCGAAAACTCTTGTATCGGGCTCGTAATCTTCTTTTGAAAAAAGAGAATTTTTTACATGATTTTTTCTTATATCAAATATTTGTTTTTTTGTTAAATAGTTGTATTCACTTAACGGATTAACTTGTACAGATTGAAAATTTGAATAATCCCTGATATTTAACATTTTGTTGTCATTGAAAGAAAAAAATACTGACGGAAAGCAAAAGTATATAACAGCAGCAAGTATAACAATTTTTACGGCAAGCAAAAATTGCGGGGGAAGTTTATCAAGTAATTCCGGTTCCTGGGAGGAAGCTGTTTTTGTTGTATAAGACTTGGTTTCTGTTTTCATTGATTTGCATATTTCTGCTAAATCATTCAAGTCTTTATTATTAGGATCAACTTTTAAGAACTCCTTATGGGCAAGTAATACATTATCGTAATCTTCAATTGCTGAATAATAAAGTACTTTCCACTCGAGTGCTTTAATATTAATAGGATCAACCTGAAGTACATAATTTATTTCATCTAAAATTTTTTGTTTTTCTTCAGGACTTGAATTTTTGGTAAGAGACGGTACTTTATCTATAAATGTATCTATAAGCTTTTCTAATTCTTCTTTATCCATTATAACCCCTGACATTTTTTTCTTTAATTTTGTTAATAATAAGGATTATGTCCAAAACTAATGATATTGCTATAAAAGCGAAAATAGGCAGGCATAGAAGCCAGGAATCGTCTTTTAGGCAATCTGCAATTGAATCTTTCATTCCTGTAATGAACATAATTCCTATTGTAAAAATTAGAATAGAAATCAATTTTATTTTTTGTTCCAAATGTTTTGTAATTAAAGGTTTAAAGCCTTTATAAAGATAATTCTCAATTTTTTCGTTAATATCTGGGTTTGCACCTGCACCTTCAAATCTGTAAGTAAAATTATTTATATTTCTGCTGTAATCAATAATTTTATACATAAATTTTGTTGCAGAAAAAAATGGAGTATGTGATATCGAAAATTGTTTGTTATTCAAAACTTTAAAATTAAGAACAATTTCTTTCACAACGATGCTTGAACCGTATTTTGAATAAGAAATTGTGGTCTTTAAAACCGCTTGTAGTGCGTTTATATCTCCGTATCCACAGACAAAATTATATTGAGGTTTATTAAAATTAAACTTTATTCTATCCGGCAGAAAGTCAACTGATTTAAGATTTAGTGACAAGCTTGTTTCGCTTAAAGCCATTTGCCGTGATACGATTGAACATATTAATCCCAAATAGAATACTGCCGGCAAAATTATAAATGTTGCCCATGCAATCCAAGGATCTTCAGGATTGTCTGCTAAAAGAGAATTATATGAAGTTGTTACCCAATTCCAGAAATGCGAAATCGACCAATCTCCGCCTGATACTAAAAAGTACATAGCAGACATTACGCCTGTATAAATTATCGAAACAATCAAGAAACCTGCAATCATCTGCATTGAAGTCTTTTGTGAAACATTATTTATATGCATACTCACCAACCTTTTATAAAAAAGGATAGCAAATTTTTCATTATATGTAAAGAACTTATTTTATAACTTCAATCGTATCGTAATCTACAAGATAAGGCATGTGTTCTTCTGTAATTAATTCGCCTGGAAGCAATACCGCAATTCCCGGCGGACATTCTGCGATTACTTCTGCCGCAATTCTTCCGACGGCATGTTCTTTTGAGATAACTTCTTTATGAGAATAGAAAGCTTCACGCAAGGTCATTTTTATAATCGGAGTAAGCATAGGCATGTGCTTTTTCTTTTCAAGGTAGCAAATATCTGTGTAATGTGTTTTATCAATTTGCTGTAAACATTTAACAAGATACTGCATATCGCTTCTTGTGTTTCCGATATTTGATAAAATTAGAAGTCCTGCATCTGATGCGCTTTCAACTTCGATATTAAAATCTATTTCCAAAATTGACTCAAGTCGTTTGCCTGATAATCTGTCATCCCTGATAAATACTTTTGTAATATCTGTTTTATATCCGAAATCCGGTTGAAGATGATGGATATGTTCAAGTTTATCAATTTCACGTCTGAGAAATTTCGCATTTTGCACGGCTCTTTCAAGCTGTTTTCTTCCACGCGGGCTGTCAAGGTTTGCACGAGCCGCATCAAGGCTTGCAAGAAGCATTAAAGAAGGGCTTGTGGTATGAAGCAGTTTCAAAGCTTTTTCGACTGCGTCAACGTCAAGCAAAGAATCTTCAGCAATATGGAGCATAGAACTCTGGCTCATACTTCCGCCGGTTTTGTGCAGAGAATGAACAACCGCATCGGCGCCGAGCTTTAAAGCAGTAGTAGGAAGATGGTTATTGAAATTCCAAAGACATGCATGAGCTTCATCTACAATCAGCGGAACATTATGTTTTTTGCAGATTTCTGCAATTGATTTAATGTCAGACACTACGCCTTCATAAGTCGGATTTGTCACCCATACCATACCTGCATCGGGATTTTTGCTAAGCATTTCTTCAACGCTTTCGGGTGTAACGTTTCCCCAGATACCCCATTCGTCAAACTTTTTAGGTATAAGCCATAAAGGTTCAGCTCCTGAAATTATCATTCCTGTTAAAATAGAACGGTGACAGTTTCTGTTTGTAATAATTTTCTGTCCTCTTTTGGTTAAACCCATTGCAAGAGCAAGGTTTCCAGCTGTAGAACCGTTTATTAAAAAGAAAGTTTTTTTAGCACCGAATGCCTTTGCTGCAAGTTCTTGTGCTTCTTTTATCGGACCTGTTGCGGGATGAAGTGTTCCAAGCCCGTCAAATTCATCTGTTGTATCTATTGATAAAGCTTTTTTACCGATAAGTTTCTTAAATTCGGGCAAAGAGCCGTTTCCCTTTGTATGACCCGGAATATGAAACTGATAAGTGGGGTTTTCATAAGCTTTTTTTAAGGCTTCTACTATCGGGGCTTTTATTTTTGAAGATTTTTCCTGTCTTGTTACATTTGTCATAATAATTAATATACACTAAAAAAAATTTTTTTTGCACTAATTTTGTGTTACATTAATATTTGTGAACTATTTTTTTAAGAGAATAGCTTTAATACTTATTTTAATGATGTTTGCCCCGCCTGTGTTTGCTTTCGGAAAGAATAAGCATAAGGAGATTAAGCCTGTTGAAAAGCAGGAGGTTATTCATCTTGATGTTTCTAAAAATTCTGAAAATAATGAAAAAGAGGACTGGGTTCAAAAAGATATCATAAGAGATAACGTGGATACCGAATTCTCTATTTTCGACAATTTGATTGATACTAATCAGGAAACCGATCATCCTTTTAAGATTGAGGAAGAGTCTCTTTTTGGCAGAATTTATAAAAAAAAGCTGGAAAGAACTACAATTCCTTCATTTCTTCTTAAAGACGAATTGACTTTTAAGTATAAAAAAGGTCCGGTTGATAAAGTTCAATTTTACGGTGCTTATCAGGGTAATATGGGATTTGATTTTGATGGTGCGGATTATGACACCGACTATGGATTCGGGTTTATGGAAGCCGGTGTTGTCGGGGATTTCAAAGATAAGAATACCGATTTTAAATTACAATTTAATTTTAAAAACGGTGAAAACAGAACATACCTTCAAGGTCTTGTAACAGATGCATATATAATGAACACGCGCATTCCTCATCATAAGATTATTGTCGGGAATTCACGAAATCAGGTAGGTGTTGAAGGCGGTATGGGTTCTTACGTTTTGCCGTTTGCCATGCGATCGCAGATTTCAAGAACATTCGGCAACACAAGAGCTTTAGGTGTCAGGGTTGTAGGTGATTATGATTTAATTGACTACAGTGTTGCATTAAACAGTTCAGACAGATTTTTTAAGGAATTTTTCCCCGGTGCGGAATTCACAGGCTGGGTAAACCTTAAACCTCTCGGGAAAACTGACGGAAAATATGGCACTCTTGTTCTCGGGGGCGGTTTAAACGCCGGGCATAATGATACCGATTATACAGTGGGCGGAGCTTATGCAAGCTACAGATATAAAAAGTTTATGGCAAATTTCGAATATGCAATAGCGGACGGTTACAACGGAACATACAGAAGTACGGATAAAGCGGAAGGTTTTTATACAACTCTTGCATACAGGATTACTCAAAAACTGCATATCCTTGCGCGTTACGACCAGTTTGACCCGAACAGAGATATTGCAAATAATAAAAGCAGAGAGTATTCTGTAGGTTTAAATTATTTTATTAAAGGGCAGGCACTGCGTTTAATATTAAATTACGTATTCTGTGATAATGAAAATACCGAGGACAGTCACAGGATTATCCTCGGTACTCAAATTGTTTTATAAGCAATTAAATTTGTTAAACTAAAAATTATTAATCCAATTTAACTAAATCTTCTAATTTTAGATTTAATCCTGAAAGCAAAGCTAAAATTGTAGGCAATGTTGGTGATAATTCTGCACGTTCAATTTTGCCTATATGTGTCGGATTAAGGTTTATTGTTTCTCCTAAACTTTCTAAAGAATAACCTTGTCTTATACGTTCAGCCCGTAAATTTTTTCCAAATTCAACTGCTTTTTTATATTTCATTTTTTAATCTTAGCATATTGACATATTATTGTTTAATCATTAATATGATTATAATAATCATACTAATGATTAAAAATGATATAAGTATGATAAAAATAAAAAGGAGTTATAAATGAATGAAATAACCGCAGAACAATTATATGGTTGACAATTCAAAAATATTCTTGATGAAATATTCCGGGAAACAATGTTATCTTATGTGAAAGTTTTAGTGCTTTTTCAAATTACAGATGATGTGGTAACTAATTTTAGCAAAATAGTGCAGAACTAAAACAAATCGATTTATTCCTGCACTATTTTGCTAAAATTATTGATAAACATAATCTTATAATCAAAGATTTACGTAAAATGAATATGAAACTAAAAATTTAATTATTAAGCTTTTTCTTCTTCCGAATGAGAATGTTTCACATCTTCTTTAATTACGATAAGATTGTTGATAATCTTCATTGCGCATGTCGGAAGCACAACTTCATCAAGACCGTTTGCGATACTGATGATTTTTCCTGCGCCAAGTACGACTTCATCGCCTTTGTAATAGAATTTGTAATCGTCTTTTCTGTCTGAACGAATTGTAATTTGACTCATTTTTTTTACCTCTTTTTTATAGTTATAATTAAATCTTTATAGGTGCATGGAGCGGCTAGGCTCCTTCTTTAGTTTAGATTGTAAAAGTTTATTTCAAACCCTGATTGTCGGGTGCAGCGGCACGTTGCCCTTTGTTGTTATAGAAAATTCCTTCTTCCATAACTTCGTTATAAATTTCTTCGTCTTTTTTGAAGCTTTCTTCGGTATACGGATACAAATCAATACATACATCCATTTCTGTTTCTATTTTACCGATAATCGGCCATATTTGTTCGCGTTTTGATTTATCCTCAATGTCGAAAATTGCGGCAAGCTCTATATCTTCATCTTCGTGAAGTTTTCCGTCAGTGTGTACGCCGAATAAATAAATGCCTTTGAAATCGTTAAAAATACGGTTAAAAGCGAATGCGATTTTTGCTATTACTTGATCAACAGAATTACTCATAATTTATCCTTTTATTTTATCGGTAATATCATTTCTGTCAATCGTAACCTGTTCCGATGTTTCCAGATTTTTGACAGATACTTTATTTGTCTTAATCTCATCTTCACCGAGTATAAGTGCAAATTTAGCAATTTTCGATGCTTTTTCAAGCTGTTTGGTGAATTTTTTATTTGCAAGGTCAAATTCTATATTAAGCCCCTGTTCTCTAAGTTCTTCCGCAAGTTCAAAGGCATCCGCGGGCGAGTTTGAAACGATATATCCGTCTAACTTTTGCGGTTCAATTTCGGGCAGGAGTGAATTTAATCTTTCCATACCCATAGCCCAGCCGACAGCGGGAGTGTCGTCTCCGCCGAGATTTCTCACAAGGCTGTCATATCTTCCGCCTCCGCAGACTGCATTTTGCGAGCCAAGATTATTTGACTTAATCTCAAAAACGGTTCTGTTGTAGTAATCCAAACCTCTTACTAGAAGTTTGTTTTCAATATATTTTATTTTTAATTTATCTAAATATGATTTTAATTCTTTATAATGTTGTGAGCATTCTTCACATATAAAATCTGATTGAATGACTTTTTGGATTTCAGGTTTTTCGAAAATTTTTTTGCAAGTATCAACTTTACAGTCCAAAAGTCTTAAAGGATTTTTTTCGTATCGATTTTGGCAATCCTCGCAAAGATGATCAAATTCCGGTTTTAAAACTTCTTTAATTCTTTTTTTATATTCTTCTCTGCATTTCGGGCAGCCGAGAGAATTTATTTCGACTTCCAAATCGTTTAATCCGAGGGATTTCAAATAATTTACGGCTAAAAGGATGACTTCCGCATCAGCAGTTGCGTCTTTAATCCCGAACATTTCAACTCCGACCTGATGGAATTGTCTTTGTCTGCCTGCCTGCGGGCGTTCGTATCTGAACATCGGGCCTTTATACCAGAGCTTAACGGGAGCTGAAAGTCTTGCCATTCCGTTTTCGATAAACGAGCGGACTAAGCCTGCCGTGTTTTCGGGACGGAGAGTAATTGAACGATCGCTTTTCTCAAAAGTGTACATTTCTTTGTTGACAATATCGGTGGTATCGCCTACACCGCGTGCAAACAATTCTGTAACTTCAAAAATCGGAGTTCTTATTTCTTTATATCCGTAACGGGTAAATATTTCCAGCGCATTTTTCTCAAGCTTATGCCATTGTTCAACTTCCTGAGGTAAAATGTCTTTTGTTCCTTTAAGCACTTTAATCATTTTAGTCATAAAATTATTATATAAATTTGAGGGTCAATTGTCAAATAAAAATGCAAAAAACCTTATATAATGCTTATTTTAAACTTCTTCTATAAACTCGAGTTTAAACCCCAAAATCTGGCAGATATAACCCATTTCGTATAATTTAAGTTTATTTTGAGCAAGACGGTAGTTTAAATTTTGCGGAGAATAGTATTTTCCGCTTGCCTGTGAAAGTTTTTCAGCAAGCATTTTCATAGTCCATGCCTTTTTAGAAAGCATTATTTTAACTTCTTTTTTTGCATCAATTTTTTTTAAATCACCGTTCTGCATACAAATAAATTATATATGTAATATTCGCGTAATATCAGCGACAGGTTGACAAAATAAAAATAATGTTGCATAATTAAAAGTATTATTTTACTTATAAAAGAATACTTTTATAAATTTAAAGGAGAATGCTATGGTCAAAAAGTATTGTTTTGCATATACGCTTGCAGAAATTGTTATGGTAATGTTAATTATAGCTGTTATTGTTGCTGTCAGCATAAAGGTAACCAAAGCAAAACTTGATAATATAATTTCTTATACATACTATTCGGCTTATAATTCTATCCGCAAAGTCACAGCAGAAATGCTTGCCGATTTTGATATTAAAAATGACGATTATATTATGACGTTATTTGCTCAACCCGTATATGCAGATTCTGATGATTGTTTTTATTCCGAAACTGCAGCGAATGGAACTGTTTATTGCTATAATTATGAACTTGTTGATTCGTGTCAAGTTCATAATTTTAATTGCCTGCAGCATGTGGGTGAATACGGTATTACCTCACAAATGTGCGGGGTCGGAAACGGTATACCGTACGGGTTGTATGTTACTAAAGGTCAATTAACAACTTCAACAGGTGTGGGTAAGGTTTTAGATAAAATTAGAGATTTGATACCGTCAGGGCAATATGCAAGTATTATTACCGAAGATTCTTTATGTTCTTTTTATTGGGGAACAGGTGATTGGCAGCCTTTAGGTGCATGCCATGATACTGACCATGCTCAGCAGTGCGGCTGGGGAGCAGTTAGTGTTTTTCTTTCGAGTGAAGTTAAAGAGCCTGAGCCTGAACCGCCTGCTTGTGAATTGCCTTTTGAAACGGAAAAAGAGATTCAATATTGCCGGGGTAAAGAATTTGATGCTATAACCTGCGGCTGGAAAAACATTATACCCTTCCCTCCTTCCTGCTCTGACGGATATCAATGGAATAATGCACCAATTGATTGTAAATGTATTCCAACTCCGCGTACTGTGCCGCGTAAGGGAGTAAATTTCTGCAAACTTTTTGCGGCTTATTCAAATACGCGTTCCGGAACAATTGATTGTAACGGTGATGCAATATCTCAAGGAACAAATGATTTTAGTACTCTAGCACCTGATTTAACTCTTCGGAACGGTATAAGATTTTATAACGTCCGCCAAAATCCTTTACCTTTGTCAGAATTAAACAATAATATTCAAGGCGGGTCTTATGAAGGAGTTGATAATATTAATTCATGGGGTTATACGATTTACGCTGATGTTGACGGTGTTAAAGGCGGTTCAACACTTTGGGAAGATATTTTTCCTTTCTATGTAACACTTTCGGGGCGTGTAATTCCTGTTTATAAAGATGAACTTGGCGGTAACAGCACACGCCATCTCGCGGTAAGTGTTGAAAATGAAACATATAACGAAGATGGAAAACGTGTTATTAAATGGCTTTCTAAAAGCGTCAGTTTTAAAGAAGGAGCATGTGCGGCAGGTTATGTCGGTCCTCTTACTCCATATTGCGCCAATCAGCCAAAATTATGTCTAAGCGGAACATGTACGGTTAAGGCTATAGCTCCTGTAAAGTTTTTCTTCTGACTCTGAATTGCTCTATAGTATCAAATTTAATTTGAGAGTCAGTATAAAGGCACCAAAATTCAGGTGCCTTTCTCTTTAATTTTCCCAGCGCTTAGGATCGAAACGCAAATCTTTTACATTTAATTTTAATGATTTTAAGTAAGGTTCAAATTTTACAAGAAGCTGTGTTTTTCTTAGCGTTAGTTCCTGTGCAACAATTGCATTTTCACAGGCAATTACCATTACTCCGCCGCCCATCATTGAATAAGGTTTGGATTTTTGGGCAAATTTAGAACCCGCAATTTTTTCCCAGAATTTATACAAATTATTGCGTGTAATTGCCTTTTTTATTTCTTTTTTTTCAAGCAGAACTTCAACAAGCGACTCTGTTGTTACGAAATCTGTGTAGAGAACCTTTTTCAATTTTGAAACCTGACTTTTTTATGTTAAACTAATAAAATGGATTATTCTAAATTAAATGATATCATAAAATCGTCCAAAAATATATTGATAATTTCACACGTTAACCCTGACGGAGACACATTAGGCTCAATGTGCGGATTGTACTCGGCAATTCTTGAAAATTATAAAAAAAGATGCGATATGCTTGCAATTTCAAAAATCCCCGATGTTTATTCGTATCTTCCGCATTTGTCAGATGTAAAGCATCTTGATGATGTTGATAAATCAAGAGAGTATGATTTAGTTATAAATGTTGATGTGGCGTCTATTGACAGAATTTGCGACGCTAAAATTCTGTTTGATAAAGCAAAATTTAACGTAAATATTGATCACCATAAAACAAATAATGCCTATGGAAAGTTGAATTTTATTAATCCCGGCGCAAGTTCGACAGGTGAGGTTTTATTTGAATGTTTTAGCAGAATGGGATGGAAAGTAAATCTTAACACCGCAATTTGTATTTATACCGCAATTTTAACCGATACAGGATCATTTAGATTTGATAATACTAAACCTTCAACGTTTGAGACTGCATCAAAACTTGTTGAAATCGGTGTTAATCCTTCTGATATTTATAAAAAAGTGTATGAATCCGATTCAAAAACACTGGTAATGTTTCAGGCGCACTGTATAAGCAAAGCAAAGTTTCTTAACGACGATAAAATTGCATATACACTTGTTTATAAAAAGGATATGGAAAAATTTGGTGCTGGTGATGATTGTATGGAAGGTCTGACAGAAAAACTGCGTGCAATAGTTACAACAAGAATAGCTTTTGTTGCTAAAGAAATGAAGTCAGGCGGCACGAAAATTTCTATGCGCAGTAAATTCGCGGATGTTGCGGAAATATGCGGGATTTTCGGAGGCGGCGGGCATAAATACGCGGCAGGATGTACAATTAAAGCTCCTGTTGAAGATGCTGCCCGAAAAATATTGGAAGAAATAAAAAAACATGAAATTTAAAGCTTTTATAAGAGGTTTAAAAAGATTAATTATATCGGTCATAAAAAACGATTTCTACGGTATGGCAGCAGAAATGGGATTTATGATGGTAATCGGAATTTTTCCTTTTATGCTTTTTCTTACTGCCGTTTTTGGCTGGATGGGAAATAAGGCATTAATGACACCTGTTTTACGTTTTCTTGCAACCTTTATGCCGGAGCAGGCAATGGATTTAATTGTAACTGTTTTGTCCGAAGCCATGATTTTTTCTCACGGACGATTAATGGCGATAATCGGTTTTTGTGTGACGTTATTTTTATCTACAAACGGAATTGCTGTTGTGCTTAAAGGGTTAAATCGAGCTTATAAAGTTACTGAAACAAGAAATTTTATATACACCCGCGCTTTGTCATTACTAATGGTTTTCGTTGATACTATGGTAATGTTTTTGAGCATTAACCTTATTGTATTCGGTAAAGCTATTATAAACCTTATGGTAAGCCATTTTCATATGTCAAAAGGGGTTGCGATTACACTGCTTACTCTTCGCTGGCCTGTGGCATTTGCAGCGTTGTTCTTTATGGCATTTTTAAGCTATTACATTTTGCCTGACCTGCGCGGCAATGAAAGATTTAAGAGAAAAAGTGCAATTCCGGGAACCTGGTTTTTTACAACTTTCTGGCTAATCGGTTCTTGGGGCTTTTCTATTTATGTAAACAACCTGAAAACATATAACATGGTTTACGGAACAATCGGAGCGTTTGCTGTTCTTATGGTATGGCTTTATTATACGTCTGTTCTAATCCTTATAGGCGGCGAGATAAATTCTCAGGTTTATAACCAGCTGGAGCGGAAGGCGCAGGAAATCAGAGATGATTTTGCAAAACTTTCTGTTATAGAAAAAATTGTTCAAAAAGTTAAAAAAACTGATGAAAAATAACATTATTTTATAAATAATGGTTTTACAAGAACGTAAATGTCATTAAACAATACAAATACCAGAAGAAGTATTAATAATGAGAAAAATACTGTCATTATTTTATTTGCAATTTCTTCATCTACAGGTTTTCCCTGAATTTTTTCAATAAGTAAAAATAACAGGTGTCCGCCGTCAAGTGCAGGTATCGGTAAAATATTCAATATTGCAAGGTTCATTGATATTACCGCGGTAAGAAGAATTCCGTAGAAAATTCCTTCACTGCTTATAATATCTCCGCCCATTTTAGTAATTAAAACTACGCCATGCATATTTTTAAGCGGAATTTTGCCTGTAAATAATTGTTTTAAAACAATTATCATTGATTTTGTTTCATTGTAAAGATAATTCCAGCTTGCCGAAAATGCAGATTTTACCCCTGTAATCGGGATAAGAACTTCTTTTCTGTCAAGAGTAATTCCGATAAGCCCGTCTTTGTCGGAATAAACCGTTTTAAGTGCTACTACTTTGCCGTTTCGTAAAACTTTTATATCAAGCGGTCTTTCGCTGTCAGATAGTGCATATGCCAGATCTTTAAGGCTGAATGTTCCGTCGGTTTCTATGAATTTTTGGTCTTTTGCTTTGTCACGGAGTTTTATTTGTTCGTCTGAAAGTTTAGTCTCATCAGGTTTATAGAGCTCAACTGCATTTAAGACGTTTCTGCTTAAAACAACTTTTTCTTCTTTTTGAATTTGTTCGGGAATTTTTACGATTAAACCCTCAGGGATAATTTCATCTTTCGTATAAGCAGGGTTAAGTTTTTTGAGATATTCGCAGTTTTTCTCTGCTAAACCTTCGTTGGTTTTGCCGTCAAAAGAAGCACTGTACAGAGCGTAAAGGTTCAGCCCGTATTTTGTATTAACCTGACTTCCGTTAACTTCAATAATTTTATCGCCTTTTTTAAGTCCTGATTGCCAAACGCTTGCTTCTTTCGGGGCAACTATGTCATTAACATAAATATCAAATTTCCCTGACGGCATATTATGCCACAAAGCAGCTGTCAAAAGTACAAGTACATAGGCACAAATTACATTTGCAATAACACCTGCAGAAAATATAATTGCCCTTTGCCAGATTGGTTTGTTCATTAATCTGTCGGGAGAATTCTGCGGAAGGTTTGAATCTTTGTCGTCATCAGGGAATGATACGTATCCGCCGAAAAGAAAAGCGTGAACGATTAATGTAATATTACCGACTTTCTTTTCCCATAATGTAGGTCCAATCGGTAAACCTATGCCAAACTTATCGACTTTAACTTTAAAAAGCAAAGCCGCTCCGAGATGTCCGAGTTCATGGACAAGAATTAACAAGCCGATTAACAAAATCATTATGATGACTGACATAAAATATCCCTCTCAAATTATCTGTATATATATTAACACGAAAGGAAAATTTTTAAACTGTTATTTTTTCGGTATTTAGTTCGTGAAATGTTTTTGCTCCATTTTCTGTTAAAATTTCTTTTATTAAAGTCTTAATAAAAAAAGAACGTTTATAATTATGCAATCTGTCTAAGGCTGTATATTTTTTGTAGTTAATTGTATTAACATCTGCTCCGTTTTTAACAAGAAATTTGACTGTATTCAATGCATTTTTATTCATAGGTGATAGCGCCCAGTACAATGCAGTGCCATGTTCTGCATTACCGTTAATATCAGCACCATGTTTCAGTAATACTTCTAAAATATCGATTTTTCCATTGCTTGCGGCAGCTTCAAATGCTGTCATCGGAATATCTGATTTAATATTTATATCTGCTCCTTTTTCGATTAAGAATTTTACAAGTTCAGTATGTCCGTTTCGGGCAGCTTTATATAATGCAGTTTGCAGCAAGCAGTCCTGTTTATTTATATCGCATCCTTTTTCTAAAAAAAGTTTTACTGTATTAATATTACCTTCGTTAGCGGCCAGAATTAGCGGCGAGCCTGTACGGTTGTTATTTTCATTTATTTTTACGCCTTTTGAAAGAAAGAATTCAATCAATTCATTATTTCCATTTTCCGCAGCCAGATCAATAACATTTTTATTTTCACCGCTGTATATCACATTTTCTTTTTTGATTGATTTATCAAAAATTGCATTTATATCAGCTCCGTGTTCCACCAGAAGTTTTACAGTCTCATTTTGGTTATTGCTTACTGCGTGATGCAAAGCAGTTGCGTTGCTTACTCCGGCATGGTTAATGTCTGCACCGTGCTTAAGAAATAACTGAACGAGTTCATTATCACCAAAAGCTGCTGCTTCACTCAAAGGGAAATCAGGTATTTTATGACCCTTGTGAGTACACCATGGTCTATTCACGAATTTTTTTAATTCTTCTGCATCAGTCGGAATTTCACCGTAAAGAACTTCTATACGTTCTCTTGCGTTAGTATTATTTCTTATAGACGCTAACTCTTCATCTGTAACTAATTTTAAAGGTGGATTATCCACTGTGCTAATATTATTAATTTCGTTTACTTCCGGTTTTTGTTTGTTTACACTAGTTTCGGCTATATCAGAATTTGTTTTTGGTTTAATAGTATTTGGTGTTTCTTCTTTTATATTGATTTTTGGATTTTTCTTCCATCTGTGTTTTATAATAACTGTTGCAGCTAATATTGCAGCGGCAGCGATACCTGCTCCTATATATTTTTTATTTTTATCAGAAATTGATTTATTATTATCTTCCTTTTGTGTTTCTTTAAAAGATACATTTTTTATTAAATTAACAGAGTATTTGGAAACAGGTAAAATTCGCATGTTATATTTCTCCTTTTTTTAAGTTTAAAAAATCGTGAAAAAATTTTTTGCTATAAAAAAGACGGCACTTATGCCGCCTGATTTATAATAATTCTTTCAGATAGTTCGGTAATGCGAAACGTGCATTGTGGTAATCTTTATTATATATTTTGCAGGTTTTTACAATATCTTCGTATCTGTCATCTGCAAAGTATGATAAAGGTTTAACCTCAGTTGAGCAGAACGCCCATGCCCAGTATCCGCCGGGGTAGGTCGGAATATTTGATGTGTATGTTGAACAAATAGGAAATACTTTTTTCAACAAATTATACATTTTTTTGATTTCTTCTTTGTTAACAAACGGGCTTTCTGATTGTGCGGCAACAATGCCGCCTTCTTTAAGCGAATTTTTAACGTTTGTGTAGAATTCTTCTGTAAACAATCCTTCCCCGGGTCCCATAGGATCTGTAGAATCTATTAAAACAATATCGTATTCGTTCTTTTTGTCTTTGATAAATTCTATTGCGTCTTCAACTTTAATTTCAACACGCGGGTCTGAAAGACCACAAGAAATTGTCGGTAAAAATTCTTTGCAAGCATCAATTACCATTCCGTCAATTTCGCAGAGTACAACTTTTTTAACTGATTTGTGTTTTAGAACTTCTCTAACTGTACCGCCGTCGCCGCCGCCTATAACAAGAACGCTTTCGGGGTTTTTGTGGTGCATCATCGGAATATGCGAGATCATTTCGTGGTAATGGTATTCGTCTCCCTCTGTTGTCATCATTAAATCGTCAAGAGTTAAAACACGTCCGAGTTCGGATTCTGTTTCAAAAACTTCGACTTTTTGGAAGTCAGATTGTTTTGAAAATAAAACTTTACCTGCTTTTATAGCAATCCCGAAGCCTGCGGGTGTAATTTCGTGATAATATCCGTTTTCTATTCCGTTTTTAATCATTTTTTGTAGTCTCCTTTTTTTAGATTATACAATAAAAAAAGAAAACAGGTTTGAGGTAAATTATAATAATTTTAATAATATTTCAAGGGTAAGCTTTTAAACTTATTATTTTTCTATCTATTTTTAATAATATTGACATTTTTTCCTTTTGCTATATATTATAACTAATGAGGGTAAGCCCTAATCATCTTTATACTTTGAGGGACAAACTATAAATTTGTATAACCGCAAAGGAAAGGAGGTGATATTATGGAATTCAATGTAACTGAAAAAGCGCTAATACTTATCTTAATGATAGTCGTAGCGCTTAAATTCCAAAAATAGAGGGCTTTTAATGGGGCAAGGTGGAACTTGCTCCGCCCTTTTCTTATATTATTTATTATTTTCAATAATTTGTCAAGGGTTTTTATCTTCAACGAACTCAATGTGGTAACCTATTTCTGCAAGAATAAGTTCAAGTTCTGCATATCTGATTGTTTTTCGTGAAAATTTTGTTGAAATATTGTTACTTGTAAATTTTGCATTATTAGTATTCTTTGATATGTTTTCACAAACATTTTTCAAAGTTTTTCCTTTTTTGCCTATAAGATATTTTATTTCATTTCTTATATCCATTATTTATAAATTATAGTTTTAATTGCAGAACATTTCTAATTATGTTATAAGCATGCTATATCGCATAAAATAATGTTATATAGCTAACTAATATGGAGGAATATTTATGTAACTATTTTTTCAGAGCAATAATTACGTTGTAAATTCTTTCAACAAAATCTTCATTACAATCAGAAAGTAAACGGGTAATCTCTTTTTTTAAATTTTTTATTTTGTCTGTTTCTTCAACAAATGTTGATTTGAAGAAAACGTAAGATTCAACGTTAAAGAAATTTGAGGCATTTGAAAGAAGCTCACTTGAAATAAATGTTCTGCCTGTTTCAATAAGTGCAATAGAATTTGGTTGCATCTTAAGAGCTTCTGCTAATTGTTCTTGTGTAAGACCTTTAGCTTTTCTTAGTTTTTTTAAATTTTCGCCGACAATTTTTTTTATTTTATTGCTATCTGTCATACACAACATTTCCTTTTTAATTTTTCTTCATTCATTTAAATATCTATTAATGTAAAATCTTCACCAAGCTCATCTTTAAGTTTTTGTGCAAATTCCGAAAAACTTAAATTGTGTGCTTCAATAATTTTCCAAATAGTTATAAATTTTATGCAAAAAACACCATTTTCTATTCTGCTGTAATTACCGCTGCTTAAATCAAATTCATTCGCAAACTTATTTGCAGAAATTCCTTTTTCCATACGAAGTTGTTTTACAACTTTTCCAAGTATTTTATTAAAATGTAAAATTTTTTCGTCTTTGTATTGCATATATGCAGTATAAAGATTAATATAAAAAGTGTACTCTATGTATGCAGAGGTTATTTTGTGAGGTTACATGTATAACACAGCTTAAATAATTATTCAGACAGGGAAATAATAATGTTATATATTGTTCTCAATTTTTTATCGTCACAACCAGATAATAAATGATTAATGTCCCTTTTTAAATCATTAACTTTATCTGTGTTATGGATAAAATCAGGCTTTAATAATGAACTTGCTTCAACATTGAAATAATTTGCAAATTCAGCAAGAACTTCACTTGAAGTAAATGCACGTCCTATTTCAATAGCTGATATAGTTTCTCTTTCAAGGTTAACAATTTCTGCTAATTGTTCTTGAGATAGATTTTTAGCTAATCTTAGTCTTTTTATATTTTTGCCTAAATATTGCTTTATATCGTTGCTATTTACCATATATATATAATATTTTCTTTTTTTTGCCCTATCTAGATATTTAAAACATTCTAAAGGAAATTAAATTACCAAATTATATGTAAAAGGAGATAACAATGCTTAACCCTCTAAAACTAAAAATGATACTTTGTAAAATGCTCACTTTCTGGATAATTCCTTCAGCTAAAAGAAAACTTGTTAGAGAACTTTTATTCTGGTTTTCCTTTGGGGATTATTGCAGGTTTAAAAATGCCGGTTACAAAATTGTTTCACTGGGTAATAGCTGTCTGACCAGAGCTTTGTCAGTTGCATCGGGTTTAAAGCCGCGGCGATTTTACGGAGAAAAATCCTGCCCGTTTGATTTGTGCAGATGTAATGATATTAAAAGAATAACAGAGCTTATTGACAATGACTTTTCGGATTTCTTTAAAAGCATTGATTTCGATGCATTTCCGCATGATTTGGAATTGAGTTTGACACAGTTCCAAAAACGGTATCAAGCAAGAATTCAGAATTTTCTCGATATCCAAAATTCAGAAAAAACAGTTTATTATGTTTATTCTAATTACGACAAAGTACCTGATACAGATGAAATAACAAGGTTATATCAAGCGTTAAAAGCAAAACGGGGCGCAAAATCGTTTGCACTTGTCATTTTGACAAACAGTTATATTGATGTTCCCGAAATTATCCAGATACCTTATGACATACAAATTAACGACAGCAAAGCTATTGAGTATATTATTAACAGGTATCAGAATTATAATAATAAATATACGGTATTTTGTGATTATATGAAAGAAAAGTTAAAAGAAATTATTCACCCATAATATGTAAATGAAGGTGAAAAACTTCCTGACCTGCTTCTTTGCCTGTGTTAATCAATGTTTTGTAAGATTTTAAACCGATTTTTTTAGTTGTTTCTTTAACAGCCATAAGCAATTCACCCATAAGATTTTTATCTTCAAGTTCGTTTAAAGATGCAACGTGGACTTTCGGAACCACAAGCAGATGAACGGGAGCTTTCGGATTAATATCTTTAAAAACAGCCGCATAATCATTTTCATATACAAATTCGGTATTAAAATCACCGTTTATAATTTTACAAAAGATACAATCGTTATTCATTACTCATCTCCTTAATTTTCTATTATTATATCTTAAAAAAATGTAAACTGACTTGCCATTTAAATTTATGTAAAGTAAAATAGAATTACTTGGGACCCTTGGGGAGGAAATATAATATTTATGCCGGAATTAGCAAGACGACAGTACGACAGGCAGCATTACAGGATTAATCATTATAATACGGATTACCATAACGCGGGCAATGTTCAAATAGTCAGAGAGCCTGTGCGGATAAGACGTAAAGTTGATACTAAAAAGGTTCAAAGAAACTACTTAATTCACAGGATTGTATCAGTTGCGGTTGTTTCGCTTTTGGGACTTACTATTTTGCCTTCGGGATTTAACAAGGTAACAAAAATGATGTTTAATCCTACACCTTATAAAGAGGTCAGGGCTGATTACCATAAGCTTTTGTTCCCGACTTCCGATTATCTTTCAAACCACTGGTTTTTAGGTGAACGTTCGCTTGAGGGTGCACAAATTAAAAAACCTCAAATGACATCACTTGTTGAGGGATCTCGTCTTTCTGGGCTTGAAAATCAGCTTAATAATCTTTCTGCAATGTATCCTTCAATACATCCTTCAATTTACGTCTGGGATTACGAAACGGGGGATTATGCAGATATTAACGCGGATGAAATTTTCCCGACCGCAAGTATTATAAAACTTCCTGTTCTGGTTCAATTGTTCCGTTCCATTGAAAAAAATCAGCTTACAATTTATGATGAAATGCCTTTGACAGAATATTACAGAACAGAGGGCTCTGGAAGTCTACAGTTTAAGGCGGCAAATTCTAAATATTCTATTGACACTCTTGCAAGAATGATGATTACGGAGTCTGACAATTCGGCAACAAACATGCTTATGGCACGGCTCGGCTCAATGACAGACATTAATTCCGGCATTAGAGAATGGGGGTTGAAACATACATACGTTCAAACATGGCTTCCTGATTTAGGAGGTACAAATCATTCTACAGCACGCGACATGGCGCAAATCCTTTATAATATTGATAACCCTCAATTTTTAAGTACAAGTTCGCGTGAAAAAATATTTGATTATATGGGGCATGTACACAATAACCGTTTAATCGCGGCAGGTCTGCCTGCAGGAGCTACATTCCTGCATAAGACTGGCGATATCGGAAAAATGCTCGGTGATGCTGGGATAGTTTTTGCTCCGAACGGCAAAAAATATATTGTAGTAATTTTTGCACACCGTCCGCATAACTCGCCTTTAGGTAAAGAGTTTATTGTAAAAGCATCAGAAGTTATTTATAATAATATGGTTTATTAAACCTGTTATATACTATGCAAAATAGCCGTTTTTTAATAAAATATATACGGCATTAACTTTGTTAACGGCTTTTGTCTTTTTTATAATATGAGAAATATGATATTTGACTGCAGAGCTTGTTATGAAAAGCGATGACGCAATTTCTCTGTAAGAGTACCCTAATATAATCAGGTTTATGATTTCCTGCTCCCTTTCCGAAAAATCAAAATTAACATTGTCAGACATAATATTAAATCTCCTGATTATAATTCTAAAGTTATCAGCTATATTATTATAGCGGACAGTGATTAGAATTTCAATAGGCAATATCTTACAATTCTGATATGGGCAGAAACATTGAATTAAAAAATAATTTTGGCAAAAAATTAGCTTATTTAAGAAAGAAACGAAATCTTTCGCAAATGCATCTGGCAGAAATTATCGATTCTAATTTTAATTATGTAAGTCAAATTGAATGCGGCAGAGCAAATATTACCATGAACATGTTGATATTACTGGCTGATGCTTTGGATGTTGAAGCTAAAGAATTATTTGATTTTTAATTTTGTTATTTATGCTAAAATTTTTATATGACTAAGATTCTGGACTGTACTCTGCGCGACGGGGGACATATTAACAATTGGAATTTTTCTGATATTTGCGTTCGCGAAACTTTGCGCGCATGCGAAAATTCTGCTGTTGAATACTTTGAAGCAGGATATAATATGCCTCAGTGTATAAAAAAATCTAATGTAAAACTTGTTATCATGGTTGATGCAAAAAATATTTGTTCTGTAAGCAAAAACGCGGATTGTGTCAGACTTGCCTGTTACCCGCATCAGATTTCCGAAGCTCTTGATGCTCTGGAAGAATATAAAAATCAGGGATTTGAAGTTTTTCTCCACCTTATGACCGCAGATAAGTTTGAGGATTATGAACGTTTAAAGAATTGGAAAAACAAAGATATCTTAACTTCAATTTATTTTGCAGACAGTTTCGGTGCATTTATGCCCGTGGATGTTGAGAGAATTTATAAAAAACTGCAGGACTGCGGATTTGAAAATATAAGCTTTCATGCTCATAATAATCTCCAGCTTGCTTTCGCAAATACAATTAAAGCAATAGAACTGGGCGCTTACAGCGTTGATGCAACTGTTTTCGGAATGGGGAGAGGCGGCGGCAATCTTCCGATAGAACTTCTTTTGAAATATCTGGGTAAAGATTATTCACACTATCTGGAACTTATAAGAAAATATTACATTGACTTGTATAATAAATACGGCTGGGGATATAGCTACGACGCTCTTGTCGGCGGTCTGGCAAATATTCATCCCTCAAAAGTAAGTCAAACGATTGTATGATGCCTTATTTGCATTCGGCATTTATAATTTTTCTGAAAAGAGGAATTTGGAATGCTATTAACTGACCATGTTCAGGCTATTATAAAATCTGCAAAGTCTATTGTTGTTGCACGTAATTATCCCGAGCTTGCTCCGGAACACTTAATGCTTGCTTTGATGCTTGATCAAAATGATTTGCCTAAAATTTTGCTGGAACGTGTAGGCGTCGATAATCCTGAAACTATTGACAGACTTAATAATTACGTTTCCAAACGCGCATATTTTGCAAGAGGAAAATTTTCCGATGTAAGATTTTCAACAGAAACCATAATGCTTATGAAAGTTGCTCAGGAAGAAGCAGAAAAGCACGGAGATGACCAAGTTAGCATTGAACATTTATTTCTTGCTCTTTTCAGACTTGATAACAGAACTTTAAACCACCTCTGGGAGCAGTCGGGAATTAACAGGCTTGAGCTTTACGAAAAAATGACCGAAGAAGTTAATAATATCGTAAACGTTGAGGAAACAATAGGCGAAAATTCTTCTTCATCCCCGTCAAAAGAAGAAAAGAAAAATGATGCACTGGCTAAATATACAACCGATTTAACAGAACTTGCAAAAAATAATAAACTTGACCCCGTAATAGGCAGGGATGACGAAATACGCCGAACAATACGTATTTTGAACAGACGTTCAAAAAATAACCCCGTAATTATCGGTGAACCGGGGGTGGGGAAAACAGCAATTATTGAAGGGCTTGCGCAAAGAATTGTATCAGGAGATGTCCCGGAGAGCCTTAGAAACGACAAAATTCTCGCTCTCGATTTAGGCGCGCTTCTTGCGGGAGCTTCTTACAGGGGAGAATTTGAGGAACGTTTGAAAGCAGTGCTTAAAGCAATTGAAGAAAAATCAGATGATTTAATGCTTTTTATAGATGAAATTCATACCATAATGGGTGCAGGGTCGTCAGAAGGCTCTGCTGATGCGGGAAATCTTTTAAAACCTATGCTTGCCCGAGGCGGAATAAGGGTTATCGGAGCAACAACAACCGATGAATACCGTAAATATATTGAAAAAGATAAAGCCATGGAAAGGCGTTTTCAGCCTGTTATGGCAGAAGAACCTTCCGTTGATACGACAATAAGTATTTTACGCGGACTTAAAGATAAATACGAAGGCTATCACAGTATAAAAATAATGGACAGTGCCATTGTTTCCGCCGTAAAACTTTCTCACAGATATATAGCCGACAGATGCCTGCCCGATAAAGCAATAGATTTACTCGATGAAGCCGCGTCAGCTTTAAGAATAGAAATCGATACTATGCCCGAAGAAATTGATGTATTTATCAGGGAAAAAATTCAGCTTGAAATGAATAAAAAAGCACTCGAAAAAGATAATACAACTGAGGCTTCTAAAAAACTGGATAAAATTTCAAAAAAAATTACGGATTTGGATGCAAAGATAAATAAACTAAAAGAACAGTGGCTTAAAGAAAAAAAAGTGATAGATTCCGCAGCCGCTGTTAAACGAAATATCGAAAAACTTAAAGCCCAAATTGAACTAAATAAGAAAAATCCGACAATGTCAGCATCTCTTGAAGCAAAATACAGCCAGATGCTTGAAATGGAAAGTAAATTACAGACAATTCAGGCACAGGCAGGTAAAACAAGACTTCTTAAAGAAGAAGTTGATGAAGATGATATCGCATCAATTGTTGCCAAATGGACGGGAATTCCCGTAAACCGCCTGATGGAAGATGAAGCGGGAAAATTAATCGGGATGGAAAAAGTTATGCATGAACGCGTAGTCGGACAGGATGAAGCAGTCAGGAAAATTTCTGATGCAATTTGTCTTTCCCGTTCAGGTTTGCGCGACCCGAAACGTCCTATAGGTACCTTTCTTTTCCTTGGTCCCACAGGCGTCGGTAAAACAGAACTGGGCAAAACTCTTGCTTACATTTTATTTAATGATGAAGATGCTCTTGTACGTATTGATATGTCAGAGTTTATGGAAAAAGCCGCAATTTCAAGATTGGTCGGAGCCACCGCGGGTTACGTCGGGTACGAAGAGGGAGGGCAGCTTACAGAAGCTGTCAGACGTAAACCGTATTCAGTCGTTCTTTTTGATGAAGTTGAAAAGGCTCATCCCGATGTCTTTAATCTTATGCTTCAAATGTTTGATGACGGACGCTTAACCGACGGGCAAGGCAGATTAGTTGATTTCAAAAATACCGTTATAATAATGACCAGTAACCTCGGAAGCGATGTTATTTTGAATGAAACTTTTTCTGAAATTCAAAAGAAAGACGAACTTAATCGCGCTCTTAAAGAAAAATTTAAACCTGAATTTTTAAATCGTATTGATGAAATAATAATGTTTAAAGCTTTGACGCGTGAAGAATTAACGCATATTGTCGATATTCAGACTAACTCTCTGAAAAAACGCCTGCTTGAACAGGATATTGAGCTTGAAATTTCAGATATTGCAAAAAATTACCTTGCTGACGAAGGCTATGAACCTCTTTATGGTGCAAGACCGTTGAAACGTGTAATAAGACAACTTGTTGAAATTCCGATGTCTATGAAAATTCTTGAAGGTAATTTGGTTAAAGGAGATAAAATTTTACTTGATTTGAAAGATAACAGGTTAAACTTTATTAAAAGATAAACATGTGACGTGTCACTCCCTTTGAAAAAACCAACACATGGTAAATAATGATAGAAAAGGAGTGGAAGTATGACAAACTTATTAATTAATTTTAAAGTCGGGGGGGGGGCAGTTTAAGCCGCTCCTTTAAAGGTTTTCAAGGTTTTACATTAGCAGAAATGATGGTTGTAATGCTTATTATGAGCATCATTTTAGCAGCTATGGCGCCCGTAATGACCACACGAAGTAAGGCAGACAGTTCGTCTCCTTGGCGTTATTCCCCTGAGAATTTATCCGATGCTTATTTCGGTCCGGGCGAAAGTCAGATTGCCATGATCGGTCAGCCAAATAAATTGGAAACGGATGATGCCGCTCGTCTGATTTTAACCACTAGCAGTTCTTTGCCTGTTCATTTGTCCTTTAAACGTGACAATACTACCTTGGGTCGTTTACAGTTTGTGGATACCAACTTAGTCTTAGGTAATAGTAGTCTGGACCATTTAACTGATGGCAGTAATAATATCAGTATCGGTCCCAATAATTTAACCCAAGTGACCAGCGGCAGCAGTAACATTGCTATCGGTGCCAATGCATTGATATCCAATACTGGCGGTAATTATAATGTAGCTATCGGTAGCAATGCTTATCAATCGGGCACCGGCGGCAGCAATACGATAATCGGCGGTGACGCCATGTCTGAAGGCAGCGGTCAAAACAATGTCGCCTTAGGAACAAATTCCCTGTGGTACGGCAGTGGCGACGGCAATGTAGCCATCGGAGCTAATTCAAATTATAAAAATCAAACTTTAACTACTTTTACTAACAGTACCGCTGTAGGTTTTTCTTCTTATGCAAGCGGTACCGGTTCTGTGGCTGTTGGGGCAAATTCTTCTACTTTAAATGCAAAAGCAATAGCCATAGGTAATGCAACTGCCATTGCAGATAGTTCTATATCAATAGGCGAAAAAACAACATCTTCTGATGAAAACGCAATTGCCATGGGTACCAGTTCAATTTCCTCTGGAGACGGATCTTTGTCTTTGGGCAGTTGGTCAGAAGCAACAGGTTATCGTTCAGTTGCAGTTGGACCAAGCGCAGAATCTTCTTCTTATGCGTCTGTAGCCCTAGGTAGTGAATCTGGTGCCAGGGCGAATTATTCAATATCTATAGGAGAATTTTCAAGAGCAACGGAGCATGCAGCTGTTGCTATCGGTGATCAGGCAAAAGCGCAAGGCAGTCAAAGTGTTGCTATTGGACAAAACAGTAAAGTAAATGGCGGAAATTATTCAGCAGCCTTAGGGTATTCTGCTGATGCGAGCGGTAATAGTGCTGTTGCTATTGGAAATAATGCTAAGGCTGTTAATAATTATAATACTGCTTTAGGTTATAATGCTTGCCAATACGCTACAGGTACTAACAAGACTTGTATAGGTGCTAATTCGGGTCCTAAAAGCGGTTCAAGTTGGGCATCAGACAGCTATGAACGTGTTTTCATAGGCGGTCGGTCAAAATTTAACGGCGGGACAGCTGTTTTAGAGGTTCATAATACTGGTAAGAATGTATATGCTCATGATGCTGGTGAGTTCAGAGCACAGGATTCTACTGTAATTATAAACGGAAACTTAATAGTAAAAGGCTTGATATCTTCTTGGATTGTGGACAGATACGGGAACCACGTAACCGGTTACAGAGTTTTGGAAAGATCAAAAGAAGATGAACAAAACGCTTCATTACGTTATAGTATTGAAAGCAGTCACGGTTTTGACGATTATTTTTCTGACGGAGGTTCAGGTTTCTCTGACAGGCGCTTAAAATACGTCGGTAAAGAGTTTAGTTCTGGATTGGATAAAATCCGTCAATTGAAAGTATTTAACTATACCTTTAAGAAAGATAAATCTAAAACACCTCATGTCGGCGTAATTGCCCAGGATTTGCAAAAAGTATTTCCCGATGCAGTAAAAAAAGGCAAAGACGGTTTTTTAACAATCCGTTTTGAAGACATGTTTTTTACAATGATTAATGCAATTAAAGAACTGGATTTAAAATATGAGGCACAGGAAAAACGAATAAATGAGCTAGAAGCTCGTATAGAAAAACTTGAAGCAAAAATAAAATAAATTTCATACTGAAAAATAAGTAAGCCATTAACGTGTAAATATCACGATAATCCCAATGTCGGGTTAAGCGGATTGTCCGCAGAGGGCGAACGGTCAAAGCAGTGAGCTTTGCCGGCAGACCCGTTTAACGCGGGCAACCAAGCAGCCGCCAGGTTTACTTAACTTTCATTCCTTCTCCCGCGTTAATCACTCAAGTATTGCGGGAGTTTTCCTTTTTTGTGATAGAATAATCTTGCGAGGATTTTATGAAAAATATTTTAATTACAGGCGGTGCAGGTTTTATAGGCTCACATTTATGTGAAAAACTCCTTCAGGAGGGAAATCACATAATATGTCTTGATAATTTTTTTACAGGCTCAAGAAAAAATGTTGAACACTTGATGGATAACAGAGAATTTGAGCTTATAAGACATGATATTATTGAGCCGATAATTTTGGAAGTCGACCAGATTTATAATCTTGCCTGCCCTGCAAGTCCAATTCATTATCAGTTTAACGCGATTAAAACAATAAAAACAAATGTCCTCGGGGTTACTAATATGCTTGATCTTGCGGACGAAACAAAAGCAAGAATTTTACAGGCTTCAACAAGTGAAGTTTATGGTGATCCGACAGTACACCCGCAAAAAGAAACTTACTGGGGCAACGTAAATCCTATTGGATTAAGAAGCTGCTATGATGAAGGTAAACGTGTAGCGGAAGCCTTAATGATGGATTATCACAGACAGCATAACGTTGATATAAGGATTATAAGAATATTTAACACATACGGTCCTCGTATGGCGCAGAATGACGGCCGTGTTGTATCAAACTTTATAATACAGGCTTTAAAAAATGAAGATATAACAATTTACGGCGACGGTCAGCAGACACGGTCTTTCTGCTATGTGGATGATCTTGTTCGCGGAATGATTTCGCTGATGAATACCGAAAACTTTATGGGACCTGTTAATGTCGGTAATGATGGTGAATATACTATTTTGGAACTTGCAAAAATGATTATTGAGCTTTCAAATTCGAGTTCTAAAATTATATTTAAATCTCTGCCGTCAGATGATCCTGCACAGCGCCGCCCTGATTTGTCTTTGGCAAAAGAAAAATTAGGTTATGAACCGACCGTTCATGTACGTGACGGGTTAATGAAAACAATTCAATATTTTCAATCAGTATTGTAATTTATCGGGTTATGAATTATAATTTAATTGCCCGTTATAAACGGATATATTGAGTATGAAAGGAGAGTTTATCATGTGGGAAAAGGATATTAACATTAACGAGGTTAAAGAAATCCGCACAAGAACTACGGTTTATTTTGGTGTCGGTGCTATCAAAAAAATTGATGACATCGCTAAAGTTTTAAAAGAAAAAGGTATTGATAAAGTTATCGTAATGTCAGGCAGAAATGCTTATAAAGCTACAGGCGCATGGGACTACGTTGAAAAAGCCTTAAAAGATAACGGCATCGGGTATGTAAATTATGCTGAAGTTACTCCAAACCCGACCACACATCATGTAAACGACGCCGCAAAACTTGCAAAAGATTTCGGTGCAAAAGCTGTAATCGCAATCGGCGGGGGATCTCCTACCGATGCAGGTAAATCTGTGGCAATCTTGCTTGAATATCCGGAAAAAACTGCCGAAGATATTTATGATTTTACATTTGCACCTGAAAAAGCGGCTCCGATTGTGTCTATTAACTTAACACACGGAACAGGTACGGAAACAAACAGATTTGCGGTTGTAACTAACCTTGAAAAGAACTTTAAACCCGCAATTGCTTATGATTGTATTTATCCGATGTTTGCAATTGATGACCCTCAATTAATGACAAAATTATCACCGAAACAAACAAGATATGTTTCGATAGATGCTGTTAACCATGTTGTAGAAGCCGCAACTTCTGCTGTTGCATCGCCTTATTCAATTTCACTTGCAAAACAGGTTATTGAACTGGTTGCAGAATACCTTCCGAAAGCAATTGCAAATCCTGATGATCTTCAAGCACGCTACTTCCTTGCTTATGCGGCAATGATGGGCGGCGTAAGCTTTGATAACGGTTTATTACACTATACACACGCGCTTGAACATCCTTTGAGCGCTGTAAAACCTGAATTATCACATGGTTTGGGGCTTGCAATATTACTGCCTGCGGTTGTTAAAACAATTTATAAAGACAAACCGCATGTACTGGCAGACATTTTGGCTCCGATTGCTCCGGGCTTAACAGGTGAAGCATCAGAAGCGGATAAAGCCGCAAAACTCGTTCAGGATTGGCTGTTCTCGGTTGATGTTAAAGAAAAACTTGAAGATGAAGGATTTACCGATGCCGATGTTGAAAAACTTACGGATTTGGTTTATACAACACCTTCTCTTGCAGGGCTTTTGGACATAGCACCATCCGGAAACGGCAGAGAAGTCGTAAAAGAAATTTACAGAAATTCTGTTAAACCTTTATAAAAATATAAAAGCCCTTGTTTTAAACAAGGGCTTTTTACTATTTGTTTGATTTTGCTTTTAAATATGTATAAGTTCCTGCTCCCGCGGCTATTACACCGTTTGTAATAATCGACGTTGCAATCGGGGAGGTTTTTAGATACTTGCCCGCAAATCCCGTAACCCTGTCAAGCACTATACCGAAACCGAACCAGGCTGCTGTTGTATTCAATCCCGATTTAACAGGACTGATTTTCGGCATAGGACGGACTTTAAGACCTTCCATGCTGTTTTGATCTTTCTTTGTATTGTAATTATTTTGCGTATTTGCTTTGAATGTTACAGGGTATATCATAATTTTCTCTTTTAAAACGGGTCACTTTCATGATTATACTACAAGAAAAATTTTTGGTTTGTATTATAATAAATTTTATGAAAAAAGTGGAACTTTTAGCTCCTGCAAAGGATAAAAAGACAGCTATAGCAGCGATAAATTCGGGTTGTGACGCAATTTATATCGGCGCATCGAATTTTGGCGCGCGCAAAAAAGTTCCGAATTCTCTTGAAGATATTAAAGAAATCGTGGATTATGCCCATAAATTTTATGTGAAAGTCCATGTAACTGTGAATACTGTTTTGACAGATGACGAACTTTTTCAAGCGAAAGAGTTAATCCAAAAACTTTATGACATCGGAGTTGATGCGGTAATCGTTCAGGATATGGGAATATTTAAGCTTGCACTTGACGGTGAATTGCCTCCGATTGTGCTTCATGCAAGCACACAATGCGATAACAGAACTCTTGAAAAAGTAAAGTTTTTTGATAATATGGGAATTTCACGGGTTATTCTGGCACGCGAATTATCTTTAGAACAAATTAAAGAAATTTGTCAAAATTCAAATACCGAAATTGAAACTTTTATTCATGGTGCACTGTGTGTATCTTACAGCGGACAGTGTTATTTCAGCCACTATATCGGCGGGCGTTCCGCAAACAGGGGAGAATGCGCGCAGGCTTGCCGTAAAAAATATACACTCGTTGATGAAAATGGTAAAATTATCGCAAAAGATAAATATCTTTTAAGTATGAAGGATTTTAACGCATCGCGGCATTTAAAAGATTTAATAGACGCGGGAGTTAAATCATTTAAGATTGAGGGGCGGCTGAAAGATGAAAATTATGTGAAAAATGTCGTTGCATATTACAGACAGGAAATTGATAAATTTGCCCGAAAAACTTCATCAGGAAAAGTTTTTTTAGACTTTGAACCTGATGTAAGAAAAAGTTTTAACCGCGGGTTTACGGACTACTTTTTAGACGGTCGTAAAAAATGTTTTAATTTTGAAAGCCCCAAATCTCTCGGCGAGAAACTCGGGAAAATTACTAAAGTGGGAAAAGACTGCTTTGAATTAAACGCGGAAGTTTCAAAACAGGACGGGCTTTATTTCAACGGGCAAGGGTGTCTTGTTAATAACATTGAAGGAAGAAGAATTTATCCGAATAAAATGGACGGTATTGCTGTCGGAGTTGAGGTTTACAGAAATTTTGACAGTAAATTTGAAAAGCAGCTTGAAAATTCCAAAATAAAACGCAGAATTGGAGTGAAATTTGTATGTAAAAACGGAGTTTTAAACGCTCAAGATGAGGACGGAAATTTTGTTAATTCTGTTTTGCCGCAGGGAGAGATGCCTAAAAATTCCGAAAAAATGAGGGAAAACTTTATAAATCAGCTTAAAAAAACAGGCGAAAGCGATTTTTATACGGAAAATACGGAAATTATCGGCGAACTGCCTTTTATGCCTGTTTCAAAAATTAATGAAGTCCGCCGTAAAATCCTTTCCGATTTAATGAATGAACGTTTAAAAAATTACAAACGAGATTTACAAAAACCGTTGAAATATGCAGAATTCCCGCAAAAAGAACTTGATTACAGGGCAAATATTCATAACAGCGAAGCAAAATGTTTTTACGAAAACAGCGGCTGCAAGGTTTGTGAAATGTCGGCGGAAAGCGGGGCTTTTCCGAAAGAATTAATGCGGACAAAACATTGTTTAAAGTTTGCTTTTAATATGTGCAAATCACCTGAAAAACTTTTTCTTATTGATGAGAAGGGAAAGAAATATCCTCTGAAGTTTGATTGTGCAAATTGTGAGATGGTGATTTCAGCCAGTTAACACAGGTGTTAACGAATTTTTCAGGTTCGTCAAGGTACAAATCTTCCGCATGAATACTGTCGAACAGCTCAAATTTTTTAGTGCACAGAGCTTCTTTATAAAGTTTTTCAGTGTGCCACGGGCAGACTGTCGGGTCTTTTTCTCCTGCAATGAAAAGTGTGGGGGCCTCGACATTTTTTATAATTTCAACTGGCTTAATTTTTTTCTGCATAATTAAAGAAGGACGGATTGAAAGCCAGCGTTCTATTTCAAATTTTTTTAATGTCGGAAGCCACGCTTCTTTTTTCCACATCTGATTTTCGATTTTGTTAAAATCTGAAGGCGCGGAAACTGCTATAACTTTATCAACATCTTTGTTAAGTGCGCTGTGGATTAATACAAGTGCGCCGCCGAGCGAAAAGCCGATTAAATAAATTTTTTCATAAAAACTTTTTGCATAATCAACAACTGTTTTTAAATCAATCGTTTCTTTGCTTGTAAAAGTGTAAAATCCCGAACTTTTTCCATGACCTCTGCAGTCAAAAGAAATTACATCAAAGTGTTTGCAAAAATCCTCTGCAAGACTTGAAAAAGCCCTGCTGTCTTTTGTCATAAACCAGCCATGAACAAGTATAATCACTTCTTTACGGTTCTTTTTTATGTGATTGACGGCGATATTTATATTATCCTCAGTTTTTAGAAAAAATTTTTCCATACAAATATCATAGCATGTTTTGACTTTGCGGCAAAAAACCTTAAATAAAACCTGTAGATTTCATACGAAAGTATGAGCAAGAAAAACGGGTTTTGGTATATATTTAGATGTACCAGAGGGTAGATTTGTGTTAAACGGTGTATTTCAACGACCTTATTTGAATAAAGACGGAAGAAATCTTGTTAAAAAGAAACAAGACGAAGAAAAAAACGCGTCTTCCGCTGCCCAACGCGAAGAACAGGCAAATCAAAATGCAAGAAGCAAAGGGCTTCAATATGTTGAACAGAAGAAACCGTCTTATACTCCCGCTTATCAACAGCAGAATAACGGCGAACAGGTTGATTGGCGTCAGATGCGCTCACAAATTCAAAGTCAGGCGCAAAACAGAAATTTACACACTGCTCCGCAAACAACTGCTCAGACGCAGGAAATTACCCCTGCCAAAACACTTTCCGGCAGAAGCACCGTTATTAATATTGCTCAAATCCTTAAAGATTTCAGAAATACTGCCGCCGCTATCGGCACCCCTGATGATTTGAAAGAAGAAGTCAACGGGTATTTATCTTTGATTGAGGCGCAGGTTCAAAAAGATAACCCCAACACAAAACTCGTTAAATCGAACTTAAAAAATGCATCATCAATCCTGGATACTTATATTTCCCAAACTTTAAACAAAGATTCAAAAGTTGTTGAAAACTGGGTGGATGCTTTATTCTTACAGCAGATTGACTTTAAATACAACGAAAATGAAATAAACCCTCAATTTCTGGTAAAATTCCCCGAAGGAAGCACGCAGCAGGAAGAAAAAACTGATAACAAAACAGCAGTCCAAGAGACCGTAACAGAACCTGTTCAAAAGGAAATTGAAACAAATGCTAAAGTTGTTTCTTTAATTCCACAGGATAAAGAGCTTAAATCTTTATTTATTCAGTCTAAAAAACTTGCTTATGCAAACAAACCCGAAAAAGCTATAGAAACATTTCAAAAAGCTTTGCAAAGAGCTGATGAAGTAGGCGATACAGAAACTAAATCAAAAATTTATTATGAAGTAGGTCGTATTTATGATGATCATGATTATTATGCTCAGGCTTTGACAAGCTATAATCAGTCATTGCAGAACACAACCGATAATAATGTTAAAACAAAAGCCCATTATTCAATGGCACAAATTTACGATGATGTAAACCAGATTGAACCTGCGCTTGATCATTATTTTAATTCAATTTCTTACGCGGGTGAAGCTGAGAACCTTGCTGCCCAGTCAACATCTTTAACAAAAATGGGCAATATATTTACTGATATGTATGAAGATGAAGCGATGGATTATTATTCCATAGCAGAAGATCTGGCTTCACAGACAGATAATGCAAGGATAAAAGGTTTTGTATCTTCAAGCCGGGGCAATTCTTACGAAAAATTCGGCGAACCTCAACAGGCTTTAAAATTTTACTCAAAAGCCGTAAAACACTATGCTGATGCCCGGGCACCGTTGAAAGTCGCGCAGAATTATTCAAAAGCAGCTGATATTATGGTTGAACACAGCAATGTTTCAAAGGCAAAAGGTCTTCTTACAAAAGCCCAAAACTATGCAAGACAGACAGATGATGTTAACTTAATGAATGAAATCAGAGAAAAGCTCTCAAGTCTTGAACTACTCGGTTAAATATGTTAAACTTATAAAGTAGTATTTATAATCAAGGAGCAGAAAATGAGAATTAACGAATTTATTAAATCCGCAATGTCGGGGGGGG
>ERZ773114.141-NODE-141-length-83537-cov-13.658034_pt1 | contig 83537 bp, 106 predicted proteins | sample MGYA00580564_ERZ773114 | MGnify/ENA primary metagenome ERZ773114 (study PRJEB29015, sample SAMEA2737836) | human gut metagenome | biome: human gut; feature: human-associated habitat; material: faeces | place: China | collected 2012 ... | reverse complement strand
AGACGAAGAGGAGGAAGAAGAATCAGACGAAGAGGAGGAAGAAGAATCAGACGAAGATGAGGACGACTCTGAGGAAGAAGACGAAGATGAGGACGACTCTGAGGAAGAAGACGAAGAAGACGAAGAAGATTTGACCGGTGAGGCTCTTGCTGAAATGGACTTCGAAGAATTGGAAGAAGTTTGCGACGACAAAGATCTTGACACTGATCCTGATGACTTCGACGAAGACGAAATTGAAAAGCTTCGTAAGGCAATTGCCAAAGAACTGGGCCTCAAACTCCCTGCAAAGAAAGAAGCAAAGGGCAAAGGTAAGAAAGGTAAAAAATAAACCTTAAAAAGAAAAAGAAAATTTAGGGGTAGTGGGTATTTTCTGCTACCTCTTTAACTATTACATTTCGTAGAAGTTTTACTTATCATTATTAACTAATAATTTCAAACCTATTATGGCAACAAAATCAAAGAAAGAAGATCCGAAGAAAAAAGGTTCTAAAGAAAAAGACCCAGAGAAAGAAGCAAAACGTAAGGCAAGAATGGAAGCACTGAAGAATCGTCCGGCTGAGCAACGTCCAAATAGCAAACAGATCGATGTTATTGCTATTGATGATAAAAGCAAGGTAATGAATTACGGCTATGCAGTAAAGAATAAAGAAGGCTATCAGGGAGTAGTAGTTACTTCCGTTTTGGTTACGGATGGTAAAGCAATCTCTACTTCAGTGGCTTTTGTTCCGGGCAATTTCACAGTTAAGTCAAAGAAAGGCCACGGAGTTATCGCTTCTCCCAAATCAAAAAAGGAGAAAGAGGATAACTCCGAAGAAGAATCAGAAGATTAATGATTAATCTGTCTGCATAAAGAGTTTAGTTCATAACACTAATTATTTTACATTTTGTTTTCACTTTTAAGCCAATTGCCTGGGATAGGTAGTTGGCTTTTATTTTATCTAAATACTGCTTCCTATGGATAAATACGAAATCAGAAAGAATATTATTATCATTGCTTTGGATAATCTAGTAAATACCTATACTGATGCACTAGAATTTTTAAATGAAGAAGAGAAAGAACTTGCTTCTCTCATCATTGAAGAAGCAAAAGAGATGTTATCTGATCAAGAAATACCCAACACTATACCAAGACCCAAATGGAACTCAAAGAACTCATAAGAAAGTATTCAGAAATCTTAAAAGATTTAGAATACTCTAAATATCAAATGAACCTTGCTCTCAGGAAAGGCAATAAGGGTAAATACCAATCTCTTTCTCTTCATATTAAATACCTTAAGAGAAAACTTTCTGGTATCTCTAGATCTCTAAAGAATTTAATACACGGTACTAGAACAGATGTAAAATTTCAATTGGGGTCTGATTTATATGAGGCATCTTTTAACAATTTATCTGAACAAGATATTCGAGATGTTTTAGAGATAATATCTATATCAAATCAGGAAGAACTTAAAATCCTAGAAATTAAGGAAAACCAAACTTATATTCGGAAATTATAACTATGGGATTATACACAGGGAAATAATTAACCAATAAATTAACTACAATGACTAAGGACAAAAAGAAAAAGAAGAAAGACAAACCGGTTAATAAGACTCCGGAACTTTCTAAGGCAAAGGCAGCTCTTGAAGCTTATCTCAAAGAGAACAACCTGGATCCTACTAAGGATTGGACCAAAGACAAGAAACATGGTAAAAAAGTTACCGAACTTGTAAATAAGCTCAATAAAGAACGGGATAAAGTTGCTGCTAAATATCCCGAAAATGATCAGAAAAACGAAGCTAAGCTTATGGAACTCAAAAAGAAAAACAAAGAAAAGAAATCCTCTAAGTCTAAGGAAAAAGGAGAATCTAAAAGCCCAGGTAGAGTAGCTACTAAATACGATTATCCTTTGGTAGATGGTAGAGAAATGACTTCTGCTGAAAAGAAAAAATACCGTATGGAGCAAAGAAAACTTGCTCAGGGAGATGCCCCAAAGACAAAAAAAGAAACTGCCAAGAAAGATTCCAAGGTAAAGAAGACTAAGGAAAAACCAGCTCCGGAAAAAAAGGCCAAAGATAAAAAGAAAAAGAAGGCCTCTAAAGACGAAGATTAATCAAATTCTTTTCTATTCCCATACTTTTAAGTATTCGTTAACTATGTAAAGGCCTGACAAATAACACTTTTGTTCAGGCCTTTTTTTATCATTAAAACATTATGGAAAAAGAAGATATATTCAAACCGAAACTTAGAATCACTACTCTTTCAGAAAATGGTACTCCATTATCCGATCGATTGGTAGATGCCTATACAGAAATGAATTCTGGACCAAAGGTACAACATAAAGGTCCCATAAGAGTAGAAGTAACTCTTACTAATCAATCAGAAATAAATAACTTCAAAGAATACCTAGATAGATTATCTGGTAATTTACCCATAAAAATCCCATCTGCAGGAAGAGGAAGACCTGCCAACTCTACTACTCAAGAAATAGAATCACCCAGAGAGGATATTCTCACTGATGTAGAGAAAATGGTAGAAGAAGGTAAATCTCAACAGGATATTATCAAATACCTTAGAGGATTGGGATTTGTATTTATCCTTACAGAGGATTTCCTATTTCACTTCCCAGGATTTGAATTCGATAAGAAAGATGTTGGAGAACCTACAGATAATAAACAGTACCCCAATTCATTTTCATGGATGGCTAGGTGTATTAAAAGAGCAAAAGATCCAAAAGCAGATAAATTTGATCCCATGATAATCTTTGGGTTCAGTATTTTAGGTGGCCCATCTAAGAAGATCGTTCCCTACCTTTATAAAGAAAGAAAGAAACCATTAAAGGCTCAAGTAGGTAAAAAGAACATATCTTTCTCTCAAGCAGAGTTCACTAAATTACCCAAATGGATGCTTGAATCCGAACGTATTAAGTTCTCTACAGAGCAAAGACAATTGTTACTCAATCCAGATAAGAAACCATCCAAATTCTTCTTACGATGGGTAGGCGATGCTGTATTCCCTGATCCAATCAAAGAAAAGATGGAAGAAGTCCTTCAGAGAAAGTAACCCTCCTTAACCACAGTTTTTAATAAAAAGATATTTTATATAGAAATAAATTTAGTATATTTGCATAAAGAAAAATTTTAATTATGGACAAGGAAACAAAAGACATTGTCAGACTGATTGCTGGTATTCAAATCGAATCTCTAACCTCATTAAAAGAGGATCTAAAAGCCAATAAACCTTTCGATGAGGCATTACTCAGAAACCTTCTTCAAATTGAGGATGAGGAAATTCTATTTGCCTTAGACCAAGAGATAGAACTATATGTTACCATAGAAAGGTACCCTACTTTCATAAAAATGCTCAATGAGTACCAGCTAATGATATGTTCACATATCTTATTCAAAATGGAAGACGAATGGCTGATAGATAATGCTCAGGGAGTATGCGGAGCATGGGCATTGCTTCACAAAATTCAAATTTGGTATCACCCAGAAATCACATTACTTAAAATATAGACATCATGGAAAAGAACGATTACTTAAAACAGGTTGAATCAATTTTGGGAATAGAGATGATACCTTGTGAATCCTCTAACGTAGAGGGTTATGGGTACAATTCATCTCAAAAGGAATTATGGATAGCTTTCAAAAACAATAGAGTTTATCGATATGATAAAGTTCCTCATGAAATAGCCAACGGTTTACATGGAGCATCCTCTAAAGGGAAATACCTAAATCAACATATCAAGGGCAAATTTGAAGAGACAGGCTATGAACTCCAAAAATAACATAATATTGCCCATTCTGGGAGCAGGGATTATCTTCTCTATTTGCTTAGGAACTTTAGATCAGAGTTCTCATCAATGCAATAGAGTTAAGGCAATTCCTGCCTTTGTTTCCGATACTCCTAAGATAGAACAAAAAAAGGTAATCATTAATCAACCAAAGGAAACTCGGAAATACCGATACCTGATAGAAGTAGAAACTTCTCCAAATGCTCAAGTAGAAAGATCTGGTAATAAATTAAACATTCACTTCAATGGCCCTAAAAAGGAAACCTTCGAAATATTATCAGATAAACCTTTAACCTTAGATGAGGCCTATACTTACCTAAAAAACAATCCAGGTAAATGTAAGCTAGTAAATTGTAAGTTTTACATTGAAGAACAACAAGTAGATAATATCTTTGATTACTATGAAGCCAATCGAGAAGATTACTTATCAGATCCAGAAGATAATATTACCTACTCTGATGACATCTTCGACTTCCTTGAGGATTAACCTTAGAATTTAGAAAATAAATTTATTTTTCTTTTGTAGGATAAAATATTATTCTTATATTTGCATAGAGAATTAAAACAAATCACTTTTAAATATAGACATTATGAAAAAGAATTTAGAAAACACCATTGCAACCTTAGTTGCTAATCAGTTGAACGAAGTTAAGGAACAAGTTTCCAAGTCAAAAACTACCAAAGCCAAAGGCCAAAAGACCAAGAAACAATTGGTAGAAGAATCTAAAGAGGCTGCCAAAGAATTTGCCAAGGCTAAATTGGTAGAACTCAAACCAAAGGGAAAGAAATCTTCTAAAAAAGAAGAAACTATCAAGGAAGTAAAACAACAACAAAAACCCTCTATCATCGAACAGGTAATTTCAAATCGGGAAGTGAAATACGTATACCCTGAGGATATAACTGATACATTTGCCCGTAAAAAATGGAGACAACAAACTCGAAACGAATTGCATAGACTTGAACGGGAAATGTTCCGTATCAAGGATCAGAATTCTAAAGAGTTCAAGGATGCTGCTAAGAAATATGAGGACTTCAAGAAAAAGGTTCTCAAACCAGAGCAGGTTGCCTAATATAAATAATAACCTAAGTCCCGGGAACTCACCTGGGACTATATCTTTCAATTTTAATGGACTATGTCATCTTCTCAGAAAAAGAGATGCTTAAGCAAGACAAGGAATTATTAGAGTTACACAAAAGATGTTGTAAAACCTATTTAGTTCAGAGATCACTTAAGCATTCTAAGATCAAGAAGTTCTTTATAATCTACGATTGGTATATCAATCCAAAGAACGTAAGGAATTACTTTTTCAGGCCCATATCAATATTTGTACAAGCCTTAGTTTTAAACCAATTAGATCAGATATCAGATTATATCAATAACAACAAAGCCAATGGTAAACGAAAAAGAAAATCCAGAAAAATATAACGTACTTTACCTCAAGGGTAAATACCAGTACAAATCTAAATATCCTCAAATTATAGCAAGGCATCAGGTAATATATGCAGGGCCAGTTGATCCTATGTCACCTATCTGGGATAATGCTTTGGGAATATTAAGGAAATCGGATAGAATCTGTACTGAATCCAGAAGAGAATTGAAAAAGTTAGAGGAACATTCACAAGATGGCCTTTACTTTAAAAAGAATGGTATCACCCACATAATCATTTACAAATGTTTAGAGAAATAGTTAAAGACCTATATATAGGCAAATCGAAATTGACAATCGAATGCAATCAAAGAGAAATACCTCAAACTGCTTTAATCCAAGATGTATTACAACCTACCGGATTCACTGGTAATATGCCAGATTATTGTACTCTTGGTAACTTTAAAGAAGGTAAATTCGAAATTACTCCAGTAATGCCCAGGCATCGATTATTTGTTACTGGGGTCCCAAAGGGAGCAATCCTTGATAATTTTAGGATTCGAAGAACTTATTGGTCTTCATACTATGAGGATGATATAAGGGGATATTTATTTCAAATCACCGATGAGGAAATCCCCAGACCTATAATGTTAATTAATCACTAAACCTATATGGAAGCAATCGATTACGTAAAATTATTCAAACTAGATCAAGAGAATTTTGACTTTAAAAGGGAAGAGTTTATATCTGAACTCGGTAAAGAGTTTCTAGAATATTGCCAAACTACTACTATCGGAAGAGATAATAAATCGGGTATTATCTATTATTATCGGTTCAGAGAAATAGTGAAGAATTTCGAATCTAAATTCTGGGCAATATCCAAACTTAAAGTCGGAGAACCTTTATCACAGAAACTATGGAATGCTTTTTTTGCAACTCAGGTAGTTCCCCTAAGGGGAAGGTTATATCCGAAAATGCAAAAGAGAATCGAAGAGCAAAGGCAATTAAATAGCCATAGTAAACAAGACAAAAAATCCTCGGACCTTAAAAAAGCAAATTATGGTAAGAGAAATAATCGATCTTCATGGCAATAAATTTAGGGCATCTGATTATAAGATTTGTTTAGAAATTCCCATATTAGGAAAAGAGAAATTAATTTACACCAGGGATTTATTCTCTGGTGTAGCTTTTAGTTTATTCTATAGCAAGGATAAATATAAGGGATATTTCTATAATCAGAGTACAGATGTTTTTGTCTGTTATACCTTAGAGAAGATTGGTTATGAAGAATCTAAAGATATAAGAAAGGCTCACTTATATGGAAGAAAAAGAAAATAAGATAAAGAGATTCCCTCGACCAATGGGGACTACTGCTCTTGCATTAGAATATCAAAAATCGAAAAATCCCGAAGACCTATTGAAAGTACAGAATTACCTTATTAATCAATGGTTATTGGGTAATGGAGTACTTTGTGGTATTACTTATGATATTAACACTTTCTCTAATAAGTTAGGGATAGATGTTAATCAGATAAGAGTATTTATGAGAGATAGACTACTAGCAAGCAGGATATGGGATAAGGATAAGCAAGAGGCTTTAATGGAAGCTCTTCTTGGAGAACAGTTAGCATGGGTGTTAGAGGATAGAATGGAAGTATCTCATCAGGTAAATCTGTTGAGAGATTCACAAGGTGGGAAGTATATGCCATTTATATCTGCCGAATTGAATAAAGCTCTGAAGATGAAACTGGATTCTACTAATTCACTTCAATCCCTGATAAGAGGGTTTACAGGTAATGGTACTACTAACATATTTAATCAGTTTAATCAGCAGAACAATATTCAACAAGAACAAGGCATTAGTATAGAGGAAGCTAGAAAGATTATTTTAGAATCTCAAAAGATTCAAGATAAAACAGAAGAAGCTAAACTCTTAGAAACTAAATATGATCTTAGTTCATTGCCAGAAGTAGTTGCTACTAAGCAAGAGGGAGTAGATGTTAGTAAAGAGGGTCTTAACCTCAATAAGCAGGAATTAGCTCAAATAACTGATGATTATAAAGGTGCCTTGGAGGTTTCTTCAAGGGAGCATCATGAATTGAGAAGAGAAATTGAAATGAGAATAGATCCAGATGAAGAGGATCCAGAATTAATCCCCTATGAGGAAATTGAGGAAGAGGATGATACTCCATTCTCGGCCAGATTCTTATCTAAATAACTTAAGCCCCGACATCAATAATCGGGGCTTCTCTATGTTTAATAAGTTATTGCATAATTAAAAAGAAAGAATTATATTTGCATATCAATTTTAAAAATAGACAAAAATATGGAAACATTAAAACCAACCTACAAAGAAACCACGGTTAACAAGGTTAATCAAGGTACATATTTTAAACTGAAACCCACGGACACTGCTCCAGTATGGGTAAGAGACCATTACGATAAATCATCTAAGACTTATGCTTGCCATAAGTACGATGATTCGAATCATGAAAAATTTCTCAAGGGAACAAGAAAGATATACATTGACTTTACATTTTAATCACATGAACTTATTTAAGAAAAAACCAGAACAGTTAAAGTACTGCAAGAACTTACTTTATTTAGACGATCAGAAGAATATCAGATTCGCAGATTTTTATAATGATCTAGAATTCAACATCCCTTATATGTTGAGAACCTTTGCAATATTCGAGGATGAGATCTACATCAAACTCTATAACGATTATCGAAAGTATTACAAAGTATACGATATAGTACCAAACTTAATGTATTACAGATTCATGTACTTTTTCTCTCTTCTATACTCTAAAAAAGAAGCCCTTAACCTAAGCTTAGGACATCAGAATCCTCTAAAGCAACTTTATAAAACTTATTTCATACCCGATATATCAAATTTAAATGATATACCCCGATCTTTGAGAATACCAGAAGAATATACCGATCTGCTATGTAACATCAGGAATCTTGTTAGCCCCTATGCTAATATTAATCTCACTATTGAGGATCTTTTTGGTAATTACAGGTATTACTTAGAGGCTAATTGGATAAAAGAATGGGCAGCTTATTATAAGAATTCTGCTGACTTCCTTGCTGCTTTTGTCTCAGCAGAAATAACCAAGATAGAAGAAACTGCTAAAGATCGAACAGTAGTTTCAAACATCATACATCGAGAAGTTCAATTATTCATTAACGATAAGACAAAAGATACAGAATTATGAAAAATCAATTACAATCGGTAAACTTAATAGTTCAGTTCGATAGTGAACTATGCTTAGAGATTAGAAACATCTATGTAGAGGATACTAATAACATAGCTAAAATAAGGGAAGAACCTCTAAAGTTACTCAATCTGTTATTACCCTCAATCCCACTATACTTCAATCTAGATAGAGATAACTATCTCAAGGTTAGCAGAGACCTATATAAGGAATTTGTGAATCAAATCGTAGACCTCGGATATCAAAAGTGTATCTCTACTAAGAATAACTTCTCTTTTATTAAAGAATTCAATCCCTTAGTAAAATCCGAAGAAGACCTTATAAAGTTGAGAACTGATCTGATTTCAGCCTATGACTCTAAAGAGCTATCAGAAGCCCTTACTGAACACTTAAAGGATTCGATAAAGACTTTCTTTAGTAAATTCGAAGTTCCTTCTCTTGCCGATAAAGAATCTTACCTATCTATTGCTTTAGATGAACTGAAGAAGACAAGTAACCTTTCTTATATCCTCAGCTCCATATAAAAATAAAAGAATATATTTTTCTATAAAAATAAAAATGATTATATTTGCATAGAAAAACAATTTAAATATAGACATTATGAAAAATTCAGTAACTTACAACGACTCAACCTTAACCAAGGTGGTTCGCAATTTCTTAGACAAGAAATCTACATTTGAACTCGATTCAGATGAACAGGGTAATCTCTTTAATCTCTTGATGAGTCTTCTAATCCGATTAGAGGATGACTACAAACTCAATTGCCTTGATATTAATCAAGTTCAAATTTATGATACTACCTATTATTCTTTCATTTTCGAATCCGTGATAACTGCCGATACTAATCCCTATAAGGGACAATTAGCATCTGCTGCAGTTCAATTCATGAACGAATTCACAGATAACGATGGGAGGTTCATATCATTCAATCAACTCGATAGAAACAACTGGATTTTCCAACTTAATTTCTCAATCGCATGACAAAGTATAACGTTAGTCCATTAGTTGCTCGGGAGATAGAATTCTCCACGGGCACTATCTTTGGTGGTAGCTGGTGCCGATACTTTATTTCAATCACTTTACACCAATGCTATATAGAAGCAACATGGAAAACCCGTCCTAAAAATGATTTAGACGGGCACAAAGAAATCTTTAACTCTTTACAGGAGTATCTAGATTGGTTTGCTAATCTTAAGAAAACTTACGGGAGGAGAATATCCCGTAAACAAATGGTATATGCTGCATACGATGAAACAACTCGTACCTTTAGTTACAAACCCTACGAGAATTGGGCTACCAGACGTTCTAAGGAGAAATTAAATAAGCCAAGCTCTCGTAACATGGGAAGAAGATCACCTTACTCCTGATCTTATAAAGACCTTGTATATCTCTAAATTATTTCAGTCACTAAAACACTAATCCCTATGATAAATTTATATAAACTGCTCAACACTCTAGAACAGGGTATGTCCCTATTCCAACTTAATAAATGGAAAACCGAAGGCATCTGGTATCCCATTCTTCAATACAAAAAGGAATCCAATGAGATTCAGGTAGTAACCAATGTATTTGTCCCGGATCAAAAAACCTATCACATTCAACTCACTGGGAACTATTCAGATGATGAAATAAAGGACTGGGTAACCTTTCTAGAAGATAACCAATGGAAAATCTACCCATTGCTGTCAAATATCCTGAAAGTATTCTTACCAAATGGGGATTACCAAATCCTTTATACTCTATACCCACAGGGCTTTATATCAGTAATCGCTAAACCCTTATGATCATGACTAGAATCAAATTAATACTAATTGCCTTGATAGCTACAGTGGTAGTTATCATGATTTTCCCTACTAAAAACGATTTCCAACCAAAAACAGTATGGGAACATTACTGTAAATATACTTTGCATATACATCCCTCACAAGCAACAGAGGATCAATATGAATACTTCTTAGATTGCTGGTCAGGAGATGACGAATACACTTATCTCTATGAATACTACGAGAACAAATATCCAGAGTATAATCACCAACTAAAACATTATAACCATGACTGAATTCATTCGAACCCAATTAATAAAACTTTGCGATAATCCTGAATGGTTTAATGATATGATGAACACCTGGGATTTCAAACCAGAAAGAGAATCTCAAGCTATCAAGGAATATTTATCCCATGTACTACTAAACGGAAAACTAGAAAATACTCATATCGAACAAATAGAACTCCAAGGTAGGATGGTATCAGTATTCATGTTCGACATACCCGGAGATCCAGTATACTTCTACATCATAGCAGGAGTTATCAATCAGGATTACAATCTAACTTGTATTTTGTTCAGACACCATAAACCAACATTTAACCCTCAACTCAATTAACATCATGGAACCAACAATAACAGTAAACCAATATCCAATCGGATGGGAATGGCTAGACAGAGTACCTCTAGAGGACTTTACTTGGCTTATAGAAATATTTTCTACCATGACCGATAACACAGATACTTATGACTTCGCTACCTTTGATAAGGAAGCAACCAATGGAGAACCTCCCTACCCAGTAATCGAAATCAATCGAAGAGGATTAGCCCACTTCATGAACGATGACCAAGGCTACGAATCTGGTATATCAATGTATGGTCACTACATAGCATGTAAATGCTTAGACATATCCTCAGAAGAGGAATACATGAATCAATATACCGATATCCGAATACTAACTAATGAACTAGAGCCATGCTAACAAAAGGAAAATTCCTGGTATCTTTCGAGGTACCAGGACACACTGAAGACTACACAGAGGGTTTTACCGAGGAAATGGTAATCCCCTACAGAACTGAGGAACTAGACCCATATCTAAGGTACCCCAACCAAGAGATAAACAAAAACCACCTCCACTCCGAACACATAAGATTACAAATAAGAGATATACTACAGATACCCCTAACAGATATAACCATAATCGATATAATATCACTACCATGAACATCCTATCTCACCTACTAAAGGTAATCCTATCTCTAATCACAATCCTAATCCTCATACGAAATGAGGAAATATACCAAGCCCACAAGCATACCCCCTAACAAACAAAACAAGATATATCCTATCACAAAGCCTAACCCTAATAATATACACTATCCTAATACAAAGGTACATATAATAATACTAAAAATCACAGTAACGATCTAAATAAAGAAATCTATCGAATGAATATAATCATAATTATATGCCTTCATACAGGTATACCTAATCGAATAAATACTAGGTCCCTCCCTCCCAACACAAAAAAAAACAAAACAAATACCTAACTAAGGTATATAATATAATACTATCCTATTACTATACATATAACCCATATACCATCTACTAATATAATAATACCTAATACATATATAAAAGTACCTATACAATGTATCCCCGGGGGTTTCGAAAATTTGAGGTACCCCAACCCAATATTTACCGAGGTACTATACAACATACCACACTACTATATAGCTACTATACTCTAGAGCTACTTGGCTCATTTTAAGGTAATCACAAAAAGGCAATAAAAAGGCTCCTAATCCCATAAAATCCTCATAATCCCAGTACCATTAATGGCCGCTTATTATATACATATATAAGGTAAGGTATGTGAAGGTAAAAGGCAATTATAATACAGATAGTCATATAGCTACAAACGTATGTATGAATGTAGTATAGCTTTAGTACAGTAGTCGATTAATGGCCTCCTATTTACCTTTTGCCTTAAGTCTTTTATATTAGTATATTATATATAGTAGTTGATAAAATAGGCTACGTGTTAAAAAGGCAGTGTACGGTTGTTTGTAGGATGTTGCCTTTTACTGATCTCTCTTATTCAGGGGTAAATTAGGATCTCTTGGGGATTATAATTGCCTTTTTGGTATCGGATTTAGGATTTTATAGGCAATCTTAGGGGATCATTAGGCAATTATCCTAGTAACTATGTAAGTTATTTGCTTAGTATTTATATTAGCAATAAATGCAATAATTCTAGGAACTTTTTGTGATTTAGGGGTACCTTGATTGCCTTGTTAGGTAAGGTTATTATAGGGTAAAAGTTACAAGGCAAATTAGGATTATGGCAATCTCCATTCATGGCCCTCAAGGCAAATATAATTATTAAGGCCCTTAGGTACTCCTATAAGGCAATTGAGGATTTGCATATTTAATCTATTATATTTATATTTGCATTGTAATAATAATAACTAATTAAATATATAGACTTATGAGAACAAGTATTTTAAACACTGAATTTAATTTTGCAAAGAGTATTAATATTTCATTAATTGCTACACCTGATGCCTATCCCAATTTTGAACAGGGGATTAAGGATTACATTTATCCTATTCTTTCTGAAATCCAGGAAACCCAAATCCCAGAACGGTTAACTCTGGTATCCATTAACACTATCGACCATGAGGAACAAGGCTTTCACCTATGGGCCTTTACCATTAAGGATCCCGATACACTTACTCCAGAAGAATCCTTAGAAATCTCTAATCAATTACATCAGGTATTTCCTTTCGATCCTGAAGCTTCACTAGAAATGCCCCTAATACATATATGGTCTACATCGGTTACGGTAACAGTTCCTTTCACTTGCTAATTAATCCTACTAAGCCTAACTTTGGTCCAGACCTAACTTTGGTACTGGACTTTTTTATGTCCTTACCTAACACCTATTTTCAAAATCGCTATCTATGGCCTTATATTAGGTAATTAAGCCATAATACCTCTCTACCTATTAGCCTTCTAGAATACTCCCTTAATGGCTCCTATGCAATTTGAATAGAATATGGGATATTTACTACTGGGTACCATTAATGGCCTATGGAGTACACCCCTATACTTAATCTAAAAACACCCCTATTCTCTATTCATACAGGTAATTATATAGCTACAAAGCGTGCGTGATTTTAAGCCTGAACGTACCCCCAAATTTAAGTGCAAATTTTAAATTACTTTTTAGGGTGCAATCTCAAAACCTCTCAATTTTTAGATTTTTTGCAAATTTTAATTTTGAAAATTTTAATTTTTAAAAACATTATTTTCTTGAAAATTTTTCTCTAAAATATTTGTAGATTAAAATATTATTTGTATCTTTGCAATGTGAGAAAAACAAAAAGATATTTGAAAAATTTTATTTAAAACTTTTTAAGAAAATAATTCTCTAAAAATTTTGTAGATTAAAAAATAGTTCTTATATTTGCAATACAGAAACGAAATAAATAATACCTTATTAAGATAGTTTAAAAAGTCTTGAAAGTCTATTTGAAAAGGTAATAAAAATAATAAATAATAAAACTTTCAAGCAATTTAATTATGAAAAATCAAATTAACAAAGTGAATGTAGAAAAAGCAAGTGCAAACAGTAAAGCAAATAGTTTAATTGCTTTAGACGTTTTAAAGTCTGTGAAAGAAAAAAATCAAGGACTTTTTAAAACGGCTTTAGGAACAAAAACAGAGATTTATAAAAAAGAGTTGTTTTTGGGAGCAAACGAAAAGCAAATCAAATCTTTGCGAAAAAAGTTCAGAAATATTACTTTTAATTTTCTTTCTACGATTGCAACGAATGCAGATAAAAAACTAATTGAAGGCTTTATAGACTTTTATAAACAAGTCTATGTTATAAATGATTTTTCTTTTTCTTCAATTGCAAGCGAAAACACAAAAGAAGAAAAGAAAGAGATATTAATAAAAGGGCTTGAGATTGTAAAAGATGCAAGTAAATAAGTAATATAATAAAAGGGGGTATTAAAATACTCCCTATAATCAAAATGTTATGATATTATTGAATATAGCTTTATTTGCTGCATTATTTCTTTTAATTAAGCAAATGTATAGAGACACAAAAGAAAGTTTAAATAACAAAGAAAACGAGTATTTTAAAGACTAAAATAAAAAGGGACAATAAAACATTGTCCCTTATCTTTATTTTTCAAAGGTTAAAATTAACGTAACCGTTAGCCCCTTTTAGTACCACATGATTTTGGGCTTTCACATTAAGGAGATACCTTGAAGGTAAATACAAATTTTTAGTACTACCAAAATTTACCTTCTCGTGAAAAGGGCATACCAAAACTTCCCAGTCCGTTTTTAGTACCACATGATTTTACCTCCCCGTATTAAGGGCATACCAAGACCCCATTACTGAGGTAATATGTCTATTGATCCAACCGAGAATCTCCATTCAAATATCGTTTTATATTCTCCTTCCCTATTATCATAATCTAAAGTAGCAGATGGTAAAGTTTGATATCCAGGATAATTCATATTCCAATCACAACCTGCATAAGACCAATCATCTTTAAGATACCATTGTCTATCAAGGGCCTCTAATTCTTTTCTCTTATCCTCAAGGGCATAGGTAGAACCGTCTTGATTAACATCAAAGAAGAATTCCTCAAAGAAACTTCTTCTCATAAGAATCCTTAATCGAAAAGCTATTACCCCTCCACCATTCATAAGGCTCAATAATAGGTTCCCTATATTAATACTATCTACCAACCAATTCTTATCACTCTGAGGAGATATCACAGGGTAGTGATCTAAAGGAGCAAACTTCTTTTCATCTTGTCCTACCTGGATGCCATATACATTCATAGTAGGGAAGAAGATCATGCCCGGCTCTTGAAGGATCCTCACTTGCTTCTCTATCCCATTGGCTGTTCGGATATTGAGGCTCTCAGACCTTTCATCTAGAGACACATTTTCCTTAACATTGATAACTACTTGAGCATTACCATTACCTTCACTTGGAGATACACTTAAAAAACTTTTATTCATACACTTTACATATTAAAGGTTTATATGGGGTTATACTATAACCCCATATACTTCACACAAAGAAGCCAGAGACCTAATATCCCTGGCTTTCACTTCTATAAAAAGGGCATCTAATATCTCCTTAATCCTATCCTTCCCTAAGATCCTCTTACCATTCTTTCTCTCATAAAAGAAAACATAATACTTCTGAAGTTCTATCATCCAAGTTCTACTCCCTCCCTCCAATAGTAATTCTATTCTCATCATATCTCCGGGATTAATCCACATCTGATACCAAACTCTATTACCCTCAGAACATCTTAGGATTCTCTTTTCACTATCATCTCTAATTCTTTTTACTGTTACCATGTTTATATAATTTTTCTCTAGAACCAGTAAATATCAAATCTCTGTGTACATAATCGGAATAATTCAACCTCTTCATCTTCATAGCATAATCCTATGGTAGCATAAAAATCTTCTCCATAGTAAGATCCATCTGTTGCTGCAATATAATATTCAATCCCCTTTATAGTAATTTGATTAAAGCTTACACTCCTACCAGTTAGAGATTGATCTATTAGAGCCTCTTGAATATACATCGCAGGGTTTCCATACTCCCCAGGAGGTAATAATTCATCTACTATATCCTTCCTGATTAGGAGTTGGAAATATGGTATAACCTCAAACTTTTCTTCATTTGTATTAGATACTTTCAGTTCAGTAGTTGGTATACCTTCGGAATCCCAAGTAGTTTTTGAAAAGGTAATATCTATAGGATATCCAGTACTTGAGGGGAAGATATTTCTAGGTACTACTCCAATATTAGCCATAAAAGGTACACCATCCTGGATTATTCTTACTTCAGCTTCTTTCCCTGTTGAGGATCTGATCCTCAACATCTCTTCTCGATCTTCTAGAGAGATGTTAGCTTTTGCATTTATTGTTACTTCTTGATTTCCATTTCCACTCTCTGGAGTGATGTTTAAAAAGTTCTTTTTCATACTCTAAATGATTTTTAAGTTACATATAAGAATAGTTCTCTCCTATTATACAGAGTTAGGTGATTATAAAGGGAGATCTCAAGATCTCCCTTTATAACTTAAAGAACTCTAAAATCCTAAAAATATGAAAAAAGAATTTATTACAGTTAGCCCAGATTCTGGGCAAGGAGATGGACAAGTTACGGTAACTGCAGACCCAAACTTTACGGCGAGTAAAAAGTTTCTTTATTTTTCTACCAGAGCCTCTATGGGTTTATCTGAGATGGTGAAAGTTGTCCAAGAGGGTGTACCCTTTTATACATCGGGTATGTTCAAATATTCAGTTTACCCTAAAAATATACGTCAACTAGACTTTATACCGACTCTTCGATACATGAGTCTCGGAGTTAATGATGATCAAGATAAAACGAAATATCCCATCTATAATTATGCCATCAAGAAGAACGATAGTAATTATGACTTTTCTTCGGATATAAAGTACCATTTGTTAGTTTTAATTAAATCTGGTCTGATCGATGGTAAATATGATTTAGAATTAGAAACTCCCAATACTTCTGTGTATCTTAAACCTGTTAGTAAGCTCGGTAGCCTAAATTTAGATACCTATGAAGGTGAGATTTTTTTGAGTAATGGTACTGATATAGTAAGTGAAATGTCTCTTAGGTTAACAAATAAAAACGATGCTTATGATTATGTAACACTCTTTCAACTTAGTTTTTTTTAAAAAAAAAGATCCCGGATTACCTTCTCTAAGGGTCCGGGATCTTCAACAGAATTTTACATCTATCTTTTTATGAATAAAAACATAATATTATAGTTCTATTCTTTATCTTCTGGGATCCCCCAATGGCAGGGAAATTTAAATTACCCCATCTTTCAGAGGATAATCTTATTTCTGTAATTTCTCTTTTCATACCTATATAATTAAAGGGTTTATAACCTACTATTTTTAGTGTAGTTACAAAAAAAAAGAGAAGCTTAAAGCTTCTCTTTTAAATTACGAATAGAGCAATTACCCAAAATACTAAGGCAAATGTAAGACCTATTTTATTCTTTTCCCAGAATTTGCCTTGATTAAAGTAGCAACCCAGATAAATTAGAGGAAAGCATAATACCCCAAATATGATTATAACTGGGAATAGAACCAAGAACAATATGTATAATATAAGTTCTTGAGTACTGGCAGACCAACCTCTATAGTTGTTGTTTGAATCGAAGTAGTGTCTCATAATCTCAAGTGTTTTAAGTATCGGATTAAACAATATACTGGAAACAAAGGCAAAACTAACCAGATACTGATGAAAGTAATGAATTCGTTTAAACCCAAGTATCTCTTACAAAGCTTAGTAAGAATCACTGCTGGCAAAAAACAAAAGGCATATATAGTGTAAATGATTACCCACATTATTTTTCTTCGATTGAATTGATTACCTTAGATAATTTGCTTTGAACCTTCTCTAATTTAGAGATTTCCCATCCCTTAATATCTTCTCCATAAGAGGATAATTTCTCTATGGATCTTTTGATAGAGAAATATGCCTTGAACCTTTTAAACCTTTCCTCATTCTCAAGGTTAATAGGTAAAGCAAATCCTTGAAGACTATTGCCTACTCTTTTATAAACTCCATCCAGATTAGGCAATCGAGTTACCTTTACCTTATTACTCAGAGTAGCAACTCCCTCTTTTTTATCTACTGAAACTACTTCTACTTCTTCCATCAGTGTAGGATTCTCTGAATTTGAGTAAATTACCCTTGTTCCCTCTCTTAATTTTTCTTTCATAATTCGTTTAATTAATTTGTTTATGCAAATATACTAAATTTATTTGATTATTAAAAATTATCTATTTTATTTTTAATAAATTCATAGGCATTGCCTTGGTAATCTTCTAGCATTTTGTATTCCTGTGGAGATAAGAATACTCCGTTTACTTTAAAAAGTTTTCTTAGATGCTCCGGAATAGTGCCCTGGTGGGTGATGTTATTATATCTGATAATATAAACTTGCTTAGTTTTTCTATCGATAACTCCCAGAGTGTTGATTGGTTGGAGTTTAGTTTGATATATTCCCCCAAAAGCAGAAGGTACCATTAGAATACTTCCAGGTACTGTAGTTACCCAGTGAGAATAATCAGGAGTGATTATGGCAATTTTATTCTCTTTTTCAAGGTTTTTATCATAATCTAAACGTTTAAACCAAAAAGCACATTGATAACAAACATCCTGGGCTTTCATAAGCTTTGGGATCTCCCTATTCAAGTCAAAATCCTCTAAATTAATGGGTTTACCACATATTCGACATCGATTTGTCTTATTCATATTGCATTATTTATTTATAAATTATATGAGATAATAGAACACAAAGAACTTAGAAAATAGGGATATGAGCAATACTGTTCAATGTTTATTGAACTTAAAACACTAAAGTTATGAAAGATAAATTAACGAATGAGATGATTAAAGACCTGGCTAACCGATTGGGTATAGAACCAGCTCTCTTAAAGGCAGTACAATTAGTAGAAGCAGCTGGTAGAGATGGATTTTTAGATGACGGTAGACCTCAAATTCTTTTTGAAGGGCACATTATGTACAGGGAATTTCATAAAAAATTCCCCGATAGAGACTTAGATTATCTTTGTAAGAGATTTTCTACGGTATTTTATCCAAAATGGGATAAATCGAAGTATTTTGGTGGCTTAGGAGAGTACAAAAGGCTCGAATTAGCTAAGGAAATTGATGAAGAATGTGCTTTAAAAGCCACAAGTTGGGGAATGTTCCAGATCATGGGATTCAATCACAACCTTTGTGGATGCAAAGATGTCTTCGATTTCGTTCATAAGATGTCAGAATCTCATGAAAAACAACTGGAATTGATGTATTATTTCATGAATAACTCGGGTTGTTTGAAAGAACTCAAGGAAAAAGACTGGGCAGGATTTGCCAAAAAATATAATGGCCCTGGATATGCCCAGAATGCTTACGATCAGAAATTAAGAAATGCTTACGAAAACTTCAAAAATAAGTTATGAAAAGATGTCACTTCAATAATTGGTTAGCAAAGTTGATTTTAGCCAAAAATTATACAGCAATCACCCTATTCTTCAATTCATTCTTTAAGTATGATGAAGAAGTATATGAATGGGATAATATAAATCACGAGTGTATTCATCAGGTACAACAGATAGAATGCTTTATTCTGGGACTGATTATTGGTATCATAGTAGCTGGTTTAGGAGCTCCCTGGTGGATTATTCCTATAATTGCTTTTGGATTCTTCTACCTATGGTATGGAATCGAATATCTGATAATTTTGGCTTTTGCTGGTTGGGATAAACAGAACGATCGATATCATGATGTAAGTTTCGAAGAAGAAGCTCATTCGAATGATACCAAATGGGATTATCTTAAAGAGAGATTACCATTCTCATGGATATCCTATGTAAAACTGAGAAGCTATAAGAAATGAAAAAATTAAAAGTATTGGGGGTGTCTGCTGGTGCAGGCATCCTTTTGTTTCCTTTTAGAAAGAGTTTGATAGCTAATATAGAAACTCGAGGAGTATTTTATACTAAAGGCTTAGAGCAATGGAAATTGAACTTTGGAGATATACCCTATTACAAGGATCCCGTGTTCCCAGAATGTAAGCCAGACATAATCCTATCTAGCCCAGACTGTGGCTCAGCATCCATCATGAGGCTATCAAAAGTAAAAGAGCTGGGCAATCCCCAAAATAATAAATCTCTTAACCTTGTGATTGATGCAATCATTTATTATAAGCCAAAAATATTCCTAATCGAAAACCTTCCCAGATTATTATCCCTTATGCCAAAGGATTTCTTCGAAAGTACCTTCAAGGATTATAAATTAATTTTCCATGAAAGGTCCGTTTCGGACTATGGGAACTCTCAAATTTCAAGGAAAAGGCTTCTGATAATTGGAGTTCATAAAAGGAATAGTAAGAAATACTTAAATGCTTTTAATGAAGTATTCCAAGTAAAAACTCCAACAATTACTAGAAATCTACTTAACGATTACCAGAATCCATTGAATTATAACATTCCCATTGAAAAGACTTTGGCGATGTATGATTATCGGAAGCTTCCTGAAAAGAAGAACCTAACCGTTAGAAAGATTCAGTTATTGTGGAATAATGACTTCAAGAATGAAAAGAAATGGCCCATAAAGACTGCTAAGATGAGTACTCTCCCAGGAGTGTATAGATTAGAATTAGATAAAGCCCCTCTAACTTTAAGACCTGCCGATAGACAATTCCGACCCGATGGTTATCCTCTTGGGATTTTGGATTTCAAGGCAATCATGGGATTTCCTAAATCCTACAAAATTTTCATGGGTGAAGGCAATTACCTTTACTGGCTTAACAAGGCAAGGTATACAATTGCCAAAGGAGCAGTTGGAGAAATTGGGGTTTGGTTTAAAAGGTGCATTAGAAACGCCTTCGATAAGTAGTCTATTAGATTATATATAACTTAATACCATAATATAATATGAAAACTTTACCAAGATTACCTGAGGATTTTATTAAAAACCTGCCTGGTTCTAAAGTGAAATTAATATATAAATTAATGAAGTTAGAATCAGAAGTACTAGCTGAAGAAGCTAAACTTAGTAGTGCTTTAGCTTCTTACTACTGGAGTTTGAACCCAAATTTAAAATCGGCTTCAAAAAGCCGATTTTTATTGCCTAAAATGTTAAAAGCATTCGAAGCTAAGAAGAGGGAATATTTAAATTTACTAGATACTTGCGCCTCTCAAATAGATGGCTGGTATGAAGCTATTTCACCAAAGTTGGTTGAAAAGAAACCAAGTAAGGTCCTAATATTAGGAGAAAATATTACTAGAAAGCATGCTAGGAGCTTAAAGACTAAGAGAACTAAGGTAAGTTGATGATTTGATTAAATGTTAAAGAACTTTAAAAGTGTCAAAAAGTACTAGAAGGGAAAAACTTCCTCCCTTTCAGGAATTCCTTCTTAAAAACCTTCTATACAATTAACCTCAATAGGTAGGTATCAATAATAATCATTATTCATTCTACCTACATTGGTTGATTACATCAACCAATGTAATCAATGGTTGTATACAACCATTGATTGGAAGTATATATATATTCTTGTATTTATTCTTCTTTTTTTTTAGGAGGTTTTTTTTTTCTTCTTATGTACTGGGTTTATTAAGATTATGTTTTAGTTTATGAAGAAAGCAAAAAATATCGCTACGTTAATACTAATAGGATTTACTATTTACCTTTGCTTCAGGAATTATAAACTTTCTCGAGAGGTTAATTCTCTGGAACAAGCGGTCAATGAAATCCCAGATACGGTTTACATCAAGAAACCCTTTAAACCTGAAAAAAAGTTTTCAGAGGAAAAAGAACCAGATAGAATCTTAGTTTACGATAAGAAGAAGTCAGACTCTCTTCCTGATAATTCCATAAGACAAAATCTTATCAGTAAACAAGATTCTCTGGTTCAATTGGTTTTAAAGAGGAATAAATTGAACTTAAGTCTACTCAATAAGGAGTCCAATACTTATTCAACTAGATCATTCCAAATCGATCTAGATAAGTACATTTATAACTGGTATGAAGGTCAATTGACCCAGAAAAAGATAAAGAGGTTTTCACTTAATCCTTACATCTATGGCAAATACAGACCTTTCAACAATCTGTTAGACATGGGTACTGGAATTGAGTTCAAGACTAACCGATTTAATTACAAACTCGGAATCAATGCTTTCTACTACCCGAAATTTCAATCGGGAATAGGTACTGATTTAGAGTTATCAGTTCAATATAAATTTTGATATGGCAAAAAAGATTATAACAGAAAATACAAACCTTACAAGAGAGGAATTAGAGATACTGGCTAAAGTTCCTAATGATGTATTTTTCTTTAGTCTCTTTTGTTATGTGATACACCCAGTAAGAGGAAAGGTAAGATTCGAACTATATCCTTACCAGAAATCGGTACTATACCAGTTCGTAAAAGAGAGATTCAACATTTTGCTAAAGTTTCGTCAGGCTGGTATTACAGAACTTATTTCTATGTACTGCCTTTGGTTAGCGATGTACCATCCTAATAAGAAGATAAACATTATCTCTATTAAGGATACAACGGCAAAAAAGGTACTTAAGAAAATTAAGTTCATGTATAAGAATCTCCCTTGGTATCTTCAAACCCCGATTATAAACGGTAGAGCTGGAGAATTTGGATCTGCTTCTATGATAGAATTCGACAATGGTTCTTTTATAGAATCTATTCCTACATCTTCAGAAGCTGGTCGTTCGGAATCCCTTTCTCTTCTGGTTATTGATGAGGCAGCAATAGTAAGATGGGCAGCTCAAATCTGGGCCGCAGCTTTCCCGACTTTATCATGTTTATCAGGGAGTTACAAAATCTTTTACAAAAAATCTATAAAATTACCCAGAACCAAAAATAAATATGGGTCAGAGATAGGAACTATCCGTATGGATGAGATAGGTCCTAAAAAGAAAGGTGTAAAAGATTTATATGATTCGAATTTGTATACTCTTACACATACTGGAGAATGGAAGAGAATCTTATGGTCTCAAAATAAGGGTAAATTAAAAACCCTATTATTAAGGGATTCTAAAGGTGTAGAAATTGAATGTACTCCAAGACATAGATTCCTTACTATTCATGGTTGGAAAAAAGCTTCAGAGATCTTATCAGAGAATCTTGATATTATTCAGATTGATTTAGGCATAGAGAAATTAGTAAATTCTCCAGTTACCAACCCACCTAAATTAGAGAAGATAAAACCAATTATAGGTTTTCCAAGATTCTTCGTAACTAACTTAGGTAGAGTATTAAGGAAAAATTCTAAGGGGGGATTCGAAGAAGTAAAACAACATCTAAATAAAAGATTCTATTATGATGTGGGGTTAACCAAAGATGGTAAAACCCATACTAAAAAAGTGTCTAGATTAGTAGCCCAAGCTTTTATAGGACCAATCCCAGAGGGTTATTTTGTAGATCACATAGATTGTAATAAAGAACACAACTATGTAACTAATCTACAGATAATAACTAATTCTGAGAATGTAAAAAGAGGTAGAGATTTTTCGATTGGAGCTACCTTATCAAACATTGTTGGTAAGATTAACCCAGTAACCCATGGTTTGATATTGGCTTTAAGAGAAGAATACAAGGATAAATCTTATGCTTATCTATCGGGTATCCTAAAATCAAAATATGGTTTAGATATTTCTAGAAGAACTTTAAACAACATTCTGAATAGAACCCCAGTTTATTTATCTAAACTGACTTTGATAAAAGAAAAAGAATCTACCATATATGATGTTCATGTTGAGGATAATCATAGTTATATTACTACTAATGGATACATCAATCATAATACTGGTGGATCTGCTATCGTAAACTCTACACCTTATGGCGTAGGGAACTTTTACCATTCTACTTGGGTAGATGCTATTGCAGGAGGTAACCCATTTAACCCAATCCGGTTATATTGGCAAATGCACCCAGAACGAGATGAAAACTGGTATAAGCAAATGGCTTCTGCTCTTGGTCCAAAGAGAACTGCTCAAGAAATAGATGGTGACTTCTTATCATCAGGAAATACAGTCTTCGATTTAGCTGATATTAAGGCTATCGAAGACTGCCTTAGTGATTATCCAGTTATTAAGAAAAGGTTTAATGGTCAGTATAGGCAATATCTCGAACCTCAGCCAGATAAAGAATATTTTATTGGAGCAGACGTTTCAACTGGTAGAGCTTCTGACTACTCTGCTTTTACTTGTATGGATAAACAAGGAGAAGAACAAGCAGTATATAAGGGTAGGATGCCTCTAGATAAGTATGCCAGGTTACTCGGAGATACCGGTCAATTATATAATTGGGCAACTCTTGCTCCAGAATCCAATGATGTTGGTATGGCTGTAACCGCTAAGCTTCAAGATGAAGGCTATCCAAAATTGTATTACTATCAAAAGATGCTCAAGAAAAAAGGTAAGAGTAGACCTGAGGTAGATAAATCTCCCGGATGGTTAACTACTCAAAAGAACCGTTCAGTAATCATTGAGAACCTTGAACAGGATATTCGAGAAGAGAATGCTATCATAAAGGATCCATTCTTTGTTCAAGAAGCTTATACCTTTATCTATGATGGTTTAGGTAGACCAGTAGCAATGGGTAAGCATAGGGCAAATAATTCAGCAGTAGACATTGACCTTGAAGGTGATGTATACTCTGATGACTCTATTTTCGGAAAAGCAATATGCAATCATATACGAAAAGGAAAGACTAACATAATTGTACAACCAAAATGAAAAAGATTAGTTTCAAATGGCCATTTGGGAAGAAAGATCCTCCCACTATGCCACAGGCTGAAGGCAATAAAAAACCTAACCAGGTTTCTTCAGTATCTCCCGGTAGAGTATCGGTTCCAGAAGATTCTAATTTTATTTCTTCCCTAAAAGGACTTACTTATATGGTAAGTCCTTCTTTCCGTACAGAGATAATACCTTTCATTCGAGATTTATATAAGGTAAATCCAGATGTGGGCATTGCTCTTCAGGATATGTTTAAGTTGTCTAATACCGGTCACTTAATTACATTCCCTAATAATACGGATGAGGAAGCAAGTAAGATGAGAGAACATCTAAAGAATGCTACCAAAAAATGGTCAACGTATTCTGCTGGGATTGATGGATTAGTAAATAAAATGATAGTTCAACTCTTAGTTAGTGGGGCTATTTCTATTGAATGTGTTCCCGATGATAAATTAGAGGGACTAGCAACTATCCTATTCCTAAGACCCGAGAATATAGTATTCAAAAGGGAAAACAATGGAGTTTACCAACCTTACCAAAAGAATGTAGCTTTCACCAATAATCGAAGAGAAGATTACATAAAGCTAAATACAGAAACCTATATTTATTCCGGTATGTTTAATGATACTGATGAGCCTTATGGGATTCCCCCCTTTATGACTTCTCTTGATTCATTAAAAACCCAACATGATATGAAGATTAATTTCAAGCATATCATGGAAGTTGCTGGTATGATTGGTTTTCTTGAAGCTAAGATGGCAAAACCTGATCAGATGGCAAGTGAATCTGCATCAGCTTATGAAAACCGATTAAATCGAATACTTGTAAACCTTAAGAAGAATCTTCGAGAGGGATTAAAGGATGGTATAGTTACTGGTTACATCGATGATCATGAATTCAAGCTTAACTCTACTACCAAGGAATTGGGTAATATAGAGAAGCCTTGGAATATGAACCAACAATCAGTAGCTAATGGTTTAGGAGTTAATGGTTCTATCATTGGGGTATCATCTACTACTGGTGAAGGTGCAACTGGCATAATGTTATCTAAGATGATTAGCCAGTTAAAGAATATCCAAATGATTGTAGCTTACGTATTGGATAGAATTTATTCTCTAGAACTGCGTCTGGCAGGTTTTAATAATAAGGGGATAAAGATTGATTGGGGAACTTCTACCGTTTCTGATGAAGTTAAAATCCAACAGGGTCTCCAATATAAGATACAGAACCTTGACTTATTATATAAGGCAGGTATCATTAGCCAAGATCAATATGCTTGGGCAATGGGTTATGATTCACCAGATGAAAAAGAACCAAGAGTTCCTTTAGAAGATCAGGATGGTAATATTGATCCCCAAGAGGGTACTAAAAAGAAACAAAGGCAGGCTGACAAAAACCAATCTGCTCGTAGATCAAGAGATAAAAATAACCCGGCTCCTTCTCGAGGAGACCAAAATACTAAAGCAAGATGAGTAAATTTACAAAGAAAAACAAAGAGCATCTTGATTCTATGGTGATAGGTCAAGGCCATACTATTATGGCTGGGTATATACCAGAGGCAGTGGGAGCCCAGGCTTTCTCCGAGAATTATTACAAATGGAAAATTCCTACACCGGATTCCATTGCTCAATTTGGATTTTGGGGAGGTGATATAGATTATAATACCTATTATCCCAACCTTGATAAATCAGAATTAACTCCAAAGGATGAAGAGTTTATCGAACCGATGTTTCGATTGCTTTCAGAAACTATCGTATCGAAGAATTGGAATCCTACAGACTTCAGTCAGAATGGAGTACTAAAGGCTTCTATGAAGATGTTGCTTGGGCAAACAATTAATTGTGATCATGAAACCAATATAGGTAATGCAATTGGTGCTGTATCACAAGTAATGTGGCAAGAGGCTTATAAGGATGGTAGCTTTACTATACCGGCTGGTATCAATGGTATTCTGAAGATCGATGGTAAGGCAAACCCGAGAATTGCTAGAGGAATCCTCATGGAACCACCTTCAATTCACAGTAATTCTGTTACGGTACAATTCAAGTGGGATAAATCTCATCCTCAAATGGAGGATAATGAATTCTATCAGAAACTTGGTACTTATGATTCTAAGGGAGTTATGGTACGTAGAATAGTTACTGAAATTGTTCGTTATCTTGAGACTTCATTGGTTTCACATGGAGCTGATTCATTTGCCCAGAAAATTGGTTCTGATGGTAAAATTATTAACCCAACTTTTGCTAAAAGAACTTGGGCATCCTATGAAGAATATCGAGATGATAAATCGAAGAAATATTTCTTTGCTGATTACAAATCAGATATGAGTATGTTTCAGGAAAATAACGATACTCAGGATTCTTTTAATGATAACCAAGAAAACCAAAACAATAAAAATAATGGTATGAACAAAGAATTAAGAGAATTTCTTGAAAGCCTTTTTGGGGATAATATGCTTACCCTTGAAGAAGGTAAAGAGATGGATCAGGAGAATGTGATTGCCTGTATCCAGAACTTGGTATCATCCAAAAACACTTTGCAAGCTTCTGTTGATAGTCTCAATACAGAGAAAACTTCTCTCACTGAGCAGATCAATAAATTAAATACAGAAGTGGCAAATCTGACGGAAATGGCAACTGTAGGAAAGAATCATATTGCTTCTCTCCGAGAAACTGCCGTAGAAACCTACAGAAAGTTAATGGGTGATAAGGTAGATGAAACTATCGTAACTATGCTCAATTCCGAAACTACTGGTATCAATACTTTGGTATCACTTACCAAAGACTACCAGGCAAGATTGGAAGAGAAGTTCCCGATGGTTTGCTCAAAATGTGGTTCACATGATGTTAACCGTGCTTCTTCAGTTTCTGAAGGTGAAGAGGGTAAACACCAAGAGGATACTGCTTCTAATAAGGAAAATTCTACAGACCAAGTTTTCGAGAGTCTGTACAAACAAAAGTTATCACATAAAAAATAAAGGTTATGGAAAAGACTAACATTGTAAACATGGACCAGCCGATGACTCTCTTTGGTTCTAAGACTCCGAAGACTGTAATCTACAAATCCGAATCACATAAGCTTCACCAAGCTTTCACAGTAAAGCAGGGAGAAACAATTGTACAGGGAGTTCCTGTATCACTTACTGAAGAAGGCCAAATCAAAGTATATGCCGATGGAGAAGTATTCTTGGGCATTGCAGTAACAGACAACGTTAACCCGGCTTATCAGGGTCAAAGAAATTTCCCCGTTGAGGTAACGGTAATGGTAGAAGGATATGCCCTTTGCAACTGGGTATCAAATGCCGAAGTTAAATGTGGCTATGTTAAACCTTCCGGAGAACTTCTCAACTCTCGCTTCGTAAAGGCAGACCAGTCCGATGCAGAGACTCACTTCATCGCTATTACTCCGGCAGATGAAGCAAATGAACTTATCCAAGTACTCATCCGCTAAATTCAAAGCAAAGATATGGAAAAACAAGATTTATCAAAACTGACACAGAAGGATTTCATTAATGAATTGCCTTCAATGGTATCTCTGATGGATTCTTACCGTTCTGGTAGTAACAACAGAAAGCCAATCGAAATTACCCTCGGAGAAGTAGCAGAGGGCAAATGGGGTATTTCCCAAGATGAACTCTTCGAAAAGATCGGTATCAATCCTCATGTTGATACAATGGAGAACATCTTCACTATGCCTCAGCAGAATATTCGTTGGATTGTTCCGGAAATCATTCGTCAGGCAATTACTCTGGGTATGCGCCAAGCACCTTTCTATCCTGAGATTATTGCTTCTGACCAATCAATTAATGGTCTGTCTGCTATCATGCCGATGATCAACATGTCAGATGCTGCACCTGCAAAGGTAAACGAGGCTGAAACTATTCCTTTGGGAGAAGTAAGCTTCGGACAGAAGTCAGTATCTCTGTTCAAGATCGGTAAGGGCTTTAAGATGACCGATGAAGTTAAGAACTACGTTTCTATCGATGTTCTGGGCATTTATCTCCGTGACTTTGGTATCCAGTTGGGCTATGCTATGGATACCTTGGCAATGGACGTAGTAATTAACGGTAACAAACCCGATGGTTCAGAATCTGCTCCGATTATCGGTGTATATGAAACTGCCCAAGGAATTACTTACAAAGACTTGCTTCATATTTGGGTTCGTGCTGCTCGTATGGGCCGTAACTTCCAAACTATGATTGGTGGTGAAGACCAGGCAATCGAATTGCTGAACTTGCCGGAATTCAAAGATCGTCACTCTGGTACAACTCAGGCTACTTTGAATGTGAAGTCTCCGGTTCCCAGTAGTGCTAACTTCTACATCCACCCGGGAACACCTAACCAGCAGTTATTGCTGATTGATACTTCTGCTGCCTTGATTAAGCTTACAGCTCGTCAGTTGATGTTGGAATCAGAAAGAATCGTTTCTAACCAAACTGAAGCAGTATATGCAAGCTTGACTACTGGCTTCTCTAAGATGTATCAAGATGCTGCTCTCTTGCTGGCTGCAGATAAGAAGTTCACTGAATTCGGATTCCCCGATTTCATGAATGTGGATCCTTATCTCTTGGTAAACCTTGAGTAATACCGGTTTTCTTCATTTCCAAGTTTTTGTTTTTAGGGGTAGTCTTTATGGGCTACCCTAACTTTTTATAACACCAAAAAAAATCTTACAACAATGGCTAAAACATTTACAGTTACGGTTGGTTCAAGAGCTTATAGCTTTCATGATCAATCTACAGGAATCACCATTTCAAGAGGGGAGGCTAAAGAATTAACCTCTCGTCAATTCAATTCAAAGAAAATCCAATTGGCTTTGGCTTCTGGCCATCTTACTTTGGTAGTAGATAAAAACTCTCAGGTTTCAAAGTATACCGATGAGCAAATTGAAAAGATGGTAAAGAAACTCCAGGCTCAGATTGGTAAGGGTATGACCGTAGAAAAGATTGCTAAGGGTTATTCCTTAGAGGAAGTAAAACTCATGGCAAAGAAATATGGTTTTGAGATCGAAACCACTGATACTGCTGAATCCCTAATTCAGGCCATCATCGAGGATTCAGAGAATCACAAAGAAGAGTAATCGCTCACTAAAACATTATAAGAGTTATGAAAAAGTTTATATTCATGTTCATGGCTTTGTTAACCTTAGCCATACCGGCATTAGCTGCTGAGGATATTGGAATTGCTCCAGCTTCCGAAGTAGTTATAGATGTTGGCTCATTCACTGGAATAGTAGCTTTAGTATCTATGATCGCTACTCAGATCTTAAAGGTAATCCCAGCTATTAAGGAAAACAAACTGGCAAAGATCGGTATATCAGTTGCCGTCGGTATTATAGTTTGCATGGTATGCTGGGTATTACAGGTATCACCTATATTAATTAGCATGAAATGGTGGGTAGCTCTATTATACGGCTTAGCTGCTGGATTAAGTGCTTGCGGATTCTATGATATCATTAAAGCTATCTATAATACGATTATAAAACCAGATAAATCCAATTAGGTATGGGCAAACTAGACTTCGTTTATACTACGTCAGGTCTAGAGGCTTCATTCCGAGTAATATCCAAAGTCCCAGTTAAGGCCATACTTGATTGGGACTTTGGTGATGATAAGGGAGAGGTTTTCAATGGTAAAAGGCATGAATCCTATTCTTATGAGGAATCAGGTTTTTATACTGTTACCCTGACCGTTTCAGATTCCAGTGGTTTGAATGAAACTATTCAAAAAACCATTGTCATTTGTGATTATGCCCATACTACTCTTCCTGATAGTATCTATAATCTCATTGACAATTACCTTCCAAAAGAAATCGCTGAAGAACTAACTCAAGAAGAGAAAGCTCTTTTCATTCAAAAATGGCAATTGTATATTGGTCCTCTAGTAACACATCTAATTCCACCAGATAAGTATAAAGACGAGTTATGGTATGAGGCACTAGAAAATCAGCTGATTATGGAATTAGCGGTATTCGATTATCTTCAAGTCCAATTACTTAAACTTTTAACCAACACTGGAGAATCACTTAGTGAAATCACTAAGCCTGGTGGTAATGATTCTGAAGATGGTGGAGCTAGAGGAGATAGGGTTAAACAAATCACTACCGGTCCTACTGAGGTTCAATTCTACGATTCAGTATCTGATAGTATTAGTTCTCTTTGGAAAACATTCTCAAATGCAATGCAACCAGGAGGAGTAATCGATGAACTTCGGAAAAACATTTGTACTCTAGCTGAAAGACTAGAGATATTCTTACCATTCTGTAGACAACCCTATTCACCTGTAGTACCAAGAGTAGTAGATCGAAGAATTGCTACTCAACTGGCAGGTCCTAATCCTACAGCCCCTTTGAATAGAGGTCCATTCAAATTAGTTAAGAAATCCAGATCATGACTAAACCAATCTCTAGATACTTAAACAATAAAACCTGGGATAGATATAAACGTATCATCACAGAGTTTATAGATTTCGATGCAGGAAGGCAAGATATTATATGGGCAAAAAAGGTAAACCAATTCCTTGATCATGCCGAAGATAGTTTACCTTCTTATTATGAAATTCATATTGAAGCCCTTTGTTATTATAACTCTTTTAGGAATTGGCCAATCAATAAGGCAACTGTATCTGGGGAACTGGATGATGAAAACCTTTCGATACTAATTTCTAAATCATATATAGAAAGGCTTGGGTACCTTGATGAACACGGGTACTGGAGATTTAATTGGTCAGAAGATAGGTTCATCATAAATGGGGTAGTTTATAAACCAGATGGTGATACTCAGGTAGCTCAAGCAAAAGACGAAGCTCTGGTCTTCTTGGTTATTCTTAAAAGAGACCGTGACACAGTTGTAAACTTTATAGAACAATAATATGGCACAGTTATTACTGAGATGGACAAAGGTTACTTTCAATAACCAGGAATGGTATGATAGTAATATAATAATCCTAAATGGTAATTCTGGAGTACATCTAGAAGTTGATGGAACAGGGAATTATATATCAGTATTTCAAAGTATGACTGGTATTAATTTCGTAACCCGGCTTCAAGATTATTTTGGACCTGTTTGGGATATGATACTTCCTTTCCCAGGAATAGGCCAGGCAATTAAATTGAGAGTAAATAAGTTACCTACCTTCGGTATTATTAAAGGCGATGTTCAAGATGGAGGAGATGGTGATGCTACTGACAATGCTTTTGCTGGTTCAGAAGGAATCCTATTCTGTGGAAAGGGTGGAGAATATTTCTTAGGGAAACCTAAGGCAGTTGGTTAATTATTTAAAACCTTATACCTATGTATACAAGTAAGTATTATACTGTTGAAGAAATCGATGAGAGACTTAAACAGGGTTATCTCAATGATGCCACTGAACAAGGCTTTGTCGGTACTATGAGAGAGTTCTGGGCTCTCTTTCTTTCGATTGCCAATAAGGTAGATAAGAAGGAAGGCTATGGTTTGTCTCAGGAGGACTTTACCACAGAACTGAAAGATAAATTAAATTCTCTTTCTGGGGAAATCCCAACTAAGGTATCACAGTTAGAGAATGACCTTAAGTTCCAAACTAAAGAAGAAGTAGAAAAGTATATCAGTGACCTTGTAGATGGTGCTGATGGAGCATTGGATACTCTTAAAGAGTTGGCAGATGCCCTGAACAATGATCCCAACTTTGCTACTAACCTTACTAATAAACTCATTGAGATTAGAGATGCCCTTACTGCTGAAGTTAATCGAGCAAAAGCTGCTGAAGCTGCTCTGCAGGAAGGTCTCAATGAAGTAGATGCAAAAATCGAAAAAGCTCTTCAGGGTCTTACTGATACCATTGATAAAACTATCAAGGACATCAAGGATTCAGTCAAGGCTTTAGAACAGAAAGTAGATAAAAATACTGAGGCTATTTCTAATGTAAAAGTAGAGGTAGCTGGCCAATTAGCTGATTTCAAGGTAGAAGTTCATAAGGAAATCGATCTTGAAAAAGAGAGAGCTATTACTGCTGAGAATGCTTTGCAAAGAGAAATAGATAGCCTGAAAAATGGCTCATCTAATGACAAGGCAGAATTAGAACAAAAGATTCAGCAAGAGGCTACAGAACGAGCTCGTGCTGATGAAACTTTGCAACAGAACATAGACAATGAAGCTAAAGCTCGTGAACTTTCTGAAGAGGAAATCAAAAAAGCTCATCAGAAAGATATTGAGCGTATTGATGGTGAAAAGGTAAAATGGGATAAATTTCCTACTTCAGAATTGCCCAATAGAAAGGGTATAGTTCTTGAAAATGGAGATCTTATCTTGGGCAAAGATCTTAATGGGGATACTTTGCCATTAGTTCAATTGAATCATTTGGGTGTAATCGAGGCTGGTTCTCCTAAGGCTCCCTATAACATCAATACACCTCAGGGAGAAAGACCCACTATTCAAGAAGCAGGGCAAACTGGAGAACAAGCATATCACATGGCTTATCAAGAAGATCTGACTCACATTAGCGAAGAGATCGATGAAAAAGTTAAAGCTGAGGCTGATGCCCGAATTGCTGCTGATGAATTATTGGTAAAGAAAGAAGAAGGTAAGGGATTATCCTCTAATGATTTTACTGATGAATTAAAAGCTAAACTAGAAGGAGTAGAGGAATTTGCTAATCGTATCACTAATGTATCCCAGTTAGTAAATGATTCTAAGTTCCAAACCGAAGAGGAGGTAAAAGCTGCAATCGAAAGTATTATCGGTTCTGCTCCTGATGTTCTTGATACTCTTAAGGAAATTGCTGATGCCCTCGGTAATGATCCTAACTTTGCTGCTACTATCACCAAGAAATTGGCTGCTCTTGCAGAACAGATTAACCAAGAGATTGAAGATCGTACAGAAGCTGTATCTCAAGTACAGGGCGATCTAGATACCAAATATCAAGAGCTTTCTTCTAAGATCACTCTTCAGGGTGAAAATCTTAATAAAGAGATCTCTGATCGAAAAGAGGCTGATGCTGCAATGAAGTCTGAGATAACCCATCTTGGAACTTCTCTTACAGCTTTGGGAACTGAATTGAGACAGATTATTAATCAGAATTACCAGACTCTTCAGCAACAGATTCGTGCTCAGGATGCTCTTATCCAAGAGAATACCCAGGCTATTCAGACTAACTTATCTTTGATCCAGTCTTTACAGACCAAAGTAGATACTAACGTTAGTGATGTAGATAAACTGAAGAAAGATCTTGAAACTGAAGTAGCCAATCGTAAAGCTGCAGATACTGCCTTACAAGAGAAGATTAATACTAATGCTGACGGATTGGCTAAAGAGATTTCTGATCGTAAAGCTGCAGATCTGGTTCTTCAACAGAATATTGATGCAGAATCTCAAGCAAGAACCCAGGCAGATTCCCAAATTAGAACTGATCTCTCTAAGAAGATTGAAGATGAAGCTACTGCAAGAACTCAAGCTGATACCCAATTGTCCCAAAGGATTGATCAAGAGGTAATTGATCGTAAAGCTGAAGATGAAAAATTATCTCAGCGTATCACCGAAGAATCTCAGGGTCATACAGAAGCCATAGAGGATCTACAATCAAAGGTAACTAAGAATACCCAAGATATTACTACTGAAGTTAATCGAGCAACTGCTAAGGAAAATGAGATTGCCCAGAATTTGGCAACTGAAACTCAAAATAGATCAGATGCTGATTCTGCAATGCAGGCCTCTATTAAAAAGGTTGGAGATGATCTTACTAAATTTAAAGCTACTAAAGATCAAGCTAATGGTTTAGCTTCCCTTGATGGTAACGGTAAGATTAAACCCGAACAATTACCCGAGGGAGCTGCCTACAGTGTAATGGGTATAGAGAAGCAGGTAAACCTTCTTTCAGATCGTGATTCAGTACCTGATATGGAAGTTGGTGATAGACTTTATGTCCTTGAGGATAAAAAGATCTATACCAAAACTATTGATGGATGGGATGCTGGAATCGAACCTAAAGAAGATGTAATCTATAACTTCCGTAGAGCTGATGAAGAAGGTCGTACCAATATTACCAAACGATGGGATGGTAAGGATATGACTGTAATCTCAGAAACGGTAGTATTGGGAGAAACTAAGGGAACTGCTTATGAGGGTTCTAAGGGTAAGCTATTGAAAGATAGAATTGATTCTTTGCCCAACAGTGTAGTTTCTGGGGTAACTTTGTATAAACCCAATGCCTTTGAAGAAAACCCAGTTAGAAAAAATAAAGTGGGTATAAATGTGAAACGGTATGAAAAGAGGCCGCAACATGAAGAATGGGAATTTAAAGCTTCTACAGAATATGATATACCAGTTGCTTCTTTAGAGGATGGTGGACATGGTGGACTTATGTCGTATGAGGATAAAGTTCTTCTTCAGAAACTTGCTGCTTCAGTATTCCCATTAACTCTTACAGTAACTGGAGGTGGAGTATATCGGAAGACTACTACTCAAACTGTAACAGTAAACTGGTCACTCAAACAAGGTCCCGATGCAGTTACACCTGATACTTTGAAGATCAACAATGAACCGATAGATGTTTCATTAACTTCTAAACAGTTCCCGGGAATTGCCGTTAATACTACTTTTAGAGTTGAGGCAACTAAGGATGGAGCTACTAAGACTGGTTCTGTTTCAGCAGTATTCGTTAATCCTTCTTATTTCGGAGTAGTAGAAAGTAACTTTACTCCTACTTCCGAAGGTATCCAAGGTTTAAGCAGTGGTGAAATCATTAAGAATAGCAAAACATATAACACTTCAGCATTCAACCAAAATGCTCAGAAGAACTGCTATGCTTATCCTAAAATATTCGGAGCTCTTACTTCTATTACGGATGGTAAGAATGAGTTCATCAATTCTTATACTCGTAGTGAATTGGAAGTAAATGGAGAAATGTATTATGTATATGTTCTTTCCGAAGCTTCTACTGTATCTAATTACTCACTTCAATTCAAATAATTATGGCAGTACAATATATTGATAACCTTTCTTATAAGGGAAAGAAGCCAAATTTTGAAAGAGATCAATTCAAAACTTTGGCTGAGATGAAGGCTTTTTCTGAAGCTGATATTGATGAAGGCCATTCTTCTTACTGTCTTGAAGATGGTAAAAGATACACCTTCAAATTTTCTAACTCAGTAGATTCTACTACTGGTAGATGGAGAGTAGAAAATAATCCAGGTGGAGGGGTAGAAGTCCCCTCTAATCCTCAACCAGGCCAAACTTATTTCGATACTAAAGTTAATAAATTAGGTATCTGGAATGGCAATGCTTGGGTAGATTCAATGGGTAATCCTTTGGATTCTAAACGGCAGGGAACTACCGAAGAAAGACCTCAGGGAGTTCAAGTAGGTTATATTTACTATAACACAGAAGAAGAATTCTTTGAAGCTTGGAATGGCAATGCTTGGGTACCCATTACCTACTTGGTAACTTCAGTAAATCAAATCACATTCAGTTCAGATGGTGGAGATATGCCTTTTGAGGTATTCTCTAATGCCAAATGGACTGCTAAATAACTTATTCTATAACCTCAAAAAAAAACAAATGGACAGAGAAAAATTGAGAGAGGCTAGAGCCATTGCAGGATGGGCTCACCTTGACAAGAAAAGCGGTACTGGTAACGGTACTGTACAAGTAACCGTAGATGCTTACTTGGGTCGTAATGCTCGTAACACCAGTGTTCAGGTTGCTACTAACGGTGGTGTAAGCAAAAACGTTTCTGTGGTACAGAGCGGTAAAGCAATTTACATCACCAAGGAATCAGACCCTAATGTGGGAGCTGCTGCTACTACTGCTACTGTAAAGTTTAAAACTAACGTAGAGAAGTTTAAACTTGAAATCGGTAACAGCGGTACGGTTGGTTCAGTAAAAGTAAACAACGTAGATGTTCCAGAAACTGGTGGTATTTATACTCCGGCTGGTGACCCGGGAGCTAGCAGTGAATACACAGTAACTGTAGTTGTGAACTTTGCTGCCAACGGTTCTATTCAGAACAAACAGTACACAGTTAAGGCAAGTGATTCTGTAAATGCAGCAGTAAGTGCTACTGCTACGATTACTCAATCTGCTGCTGATTCTAACTTGACCGTTAGTCCTGAACAGCTTACCTTCGAAGCTACGGGTGGTGCTAAGACCATTACCATCACTTCTAACGATAGCTGGACTATCGCTTAAAAGTAATCAGGTTAAAAATCAGAGGAGCCTCAATCTTGGGGTTCCTCTTTTAATTTTGTAGGTTATGGAAAAAAGATAAGATTATAATGGTAGCTTCAATGGCTCCTTGGATTCATGTAAATAAGTCTAATGGATTTGGCAATGACTCAGTCGAAGTTACTTGTGATGAGAATACTGTAGAGGAAATTCGAACTGGAACTATCACAGTATCTTCAGCTGGAGGTGTAGTAAGAGAGATATATATATATATAAGTCAAGCTGCTGTGAAATTACCTATGAATATATACTTGAAGCCGTAGTTTAAAGATATTTTGGGTGGGAATAGAAGTTTAGAGGGGTGCATATAATTAAAGTTATGTGTATCCCTCTTTTAGTTTAAAGTGATCCATTATGGCAACTAAATCGGTTAATCGTACTTTAGGTATTCCCTCTGGAAGATTTGAGATTTACGTAGATAAAGCCCAACAAGCTAGAGCAGAGAAACTTATACAAAGCGTACCCAGCATTCTTACTAAATCCTATGAAAATGGAACCAGAAAGTTTGGTGAAAAACTTCTTAGGATAGTGAAAAAATGCTTATCAACTGGCATGCCCCCATCTGGTTCAGGAGTATCTTGGCCACCCCATGCTGCAAGCACTGTAAAAGCTTTGGGAGAACATACACTCTTAAATTGGACTGGGCAATATAAACGATCCGTAAATATCTATCATCAACGTAATAGAACCTATGTGGGTTTACCTAATAATGTAAGGAAAATACGAAAGAAAGGTAAAGAATCCGGAAAAACTCTTAATCAGATTGCTATCCTATTAGAATATGGTAGTAGAGATTCTAACCTTCCTCCTCGTCCTCTTTGGGCTCCTGCATATAAAGCTGCAGGTGGAACTAAAATATTACAAAAGATACTAAGAAATGAAATCAGAAAACAATTAAGGAATCATGGCTTTTAATATCGATAAGACTTCTGGGGTTGGACCTGCCACCATTAACATTCAACCTTCAGAATATAATACCTCTGGTAAAGATATTAACCAAACTATATATGTAGAGATTGGTGGAAAAAGGCAACCTATTAACCTTATCCAGAGAGCTGCTGCATTAAGTTGGAAATATACCTTTACTGTAGAACCTACTTCTACTAGCATTGATCCAGGTGGAGGGTCAGTAAGCTTAAATATTAAATCTACTAAGCAACAGCTAGTAAATGGAAATCCAGTAGGAGAAGAGATACTCTTAAATTACACTGCGATCCATTACTCTGGTAATTCCTTTGTAATTATAGATGGTACTACATTGAGAGCAGAGGCTAATGATAATACGGATAGTAGAATAGAGACTATTCGGTTTACTCAAGCTGAATCTGGGCAAGTTCAAGACGTAGTGATTGAACAAGCTGCAAATGTTCATTACTACTTCTCTGCAGGAGTTCCTTCTACTACAGTAGAATATGGTGATACTTCTTATGATCCCAAAATAGAATCTTACAGGATGGTAGGTAATAGAAGAGAGGAAGTTGGATATACTTTGTATTCTGACAGTTCTGATATGAATGCTGGTAGTACTAGTTTCTCATTCTCTAAGAATCCTAACAATGAAGATAGAACTATGAGGGGTAGAGCAGTACAGAATGATACTAATCAAGTTATAAATTTACAAGTTACACAGAAAATGTTACCTATGTGGGTTTTCAGAGGTGTTCATTTTAAGGATTACTATTCTTCTAATGAATCTATTGATAAAGAACATCGAGTTATTATAACTAGTAAATATGATGATTTCTATACTATAGATTTTGAAGTATCCAAAGGTAATAGTATGGCTATGGCTTTAAAAGCCAGTGGTGAAAATGGTAATTGGTCTAAAGCTTTCAGAGTTATTCGGATTTCATGTAGAATGACTAGAACTGGTCAGAGACTTAGATTAGAACCTAAAGGAGTAAGTGGTATAGTTTTAGGTGAATTTGATAGTAATGGTGAATTTAATACCATAGAGAATCTAAGAGATCCTGGATTATCCAAAGATAATTATTATGATTTTGATCACTTAGATAGACCAGAATCAGAAAGGGTCTGGAATTTAAGTGGAAGTTTACCAGGAGGGTTCTATGCCTCTACTACTATATCTAGTCAATACCGATTCTCATTATCAAATCGTCTTCAATAGAGGTTTTATGGTAAATACAGAAGAAATTGTAGAAAGAACTTTCTATATAAGTTTACTACATACGGCTTTAGAGAAAGGATTAACCGTTAATCCTCAAGATTATTTACCAGTATCTCCTGAGAATGAGAAGAAATTCGAAACCGATATAAAAGGTCTAAAGAAATTCATACCCATTTTTGGAATAGGTAATAATCAAGTACGTGGTATAAAAACTTGCCCAAGAATCACTTTGGAATTACAAGGATATTACCCAGGTAATATAGGGGTAGAGAAATTTATAATAGGAGATAAATTAGAAAATGGTAATTACCAAGCATCAGAGTTCCCTTTCGAAACTAAGGACATAACCATTGATGTCCATTTGGTAGCCAATAACCAGCCTGACATGAGATTACTACATAGCCTCATGTATCAAGCTTTGCCTTCAAGAGGATACTTAAAACCCTATTATAATGACCTAGAAGAGTGGTCTTCTGGACGAGTTGGTCCTACTGGTAATCTGTACATAGAGATAGGTAATTATTTCGATCACCAAGATGTAGAACATGGTATATTAGAGAAAGTATATCAATACACTTGTGTAGATGGCCTTCTTGAGGAAAAGCTTCCTGGAGAGGGAGAACTTGTACCTATTACAGATATATCGGTTCTAATCGGCACAATCGAAGAAAAAGAAGAAGGAATGCTCAACTTACATATAGTAAGCTAAACCGAGCGATACTTATCGGTTTTAAATAAACAAGTAACTAACTTTTAAAAACAAGTAATATGCCAACTTCACCTCATGTTGATTTTGTCTTTCAGAACAATAATGTTCTGCAGACTACTCCTATGTTAGGAGTTTCTTGTGTATTGGCTAGAACTACTAAAGGTGTATACGATGACCCCTCAGAAATCATCTCTTCTTATCCTCAATTCCAAAGACAATTTGGAAAAGAGATAGTACCAGATGGTTCTGTATCAAATATCGAAAAGGCACTTGTAGGTGGTTCAAAGCTGCGTATTATTCGAGTACTTGGTAAAGGTGCCACTAAGGGTGTAGTAAAAGCTACTCGTGAACCTTCCAGAAGATTGAAGCCTGCTTCGGATAAAGAAGAATCTCCAGTAGTAGCTTCATCTATTCCGGATCCAGTTACTCCTCAAACTTTGGTAAAGATTACTTCAGGTTCTACTACTGTAGGATTTGGATTGGTAACTAAAGGTTATGGAGATCCTATTGGTACTGGAGAAACTTTTAGAGTAGGTTTCTATAAACAATTTAATACCATTTATTATGTGATCTACGGAGCTGTAGGAGAAATCTTGGAACAGGGCCCAGTACTCACTTATAAAACTGCAGACTCTCTCAATAATACTTCTTTCGATTACTTGGCTCTCTCGGCATTTGCCAAGAATTCTCAGTATATCGAACCGAAGATGACTGAAACCGTAGAAGGTATTAAATCATGGGAGAATCTGATTCAGTGGTTAACTAATTCTGTAGATGGTAGTAAAAATAAGGTAACTGTTACTATCGGAGAAAAAGAGGTAACTAACGAAGAAGTATCTTTCGATGGTACCATTGGTAATGCAGGTACTACACCGACTGCCGACGAATGGATTGCTTCATTGGAATTCGTAAAGGATTATACCGATGTATACCAACTATTCTGTTCCCATATCTCTCAACATTTGGAACAAGATGCTGAAGTACTTAAGGTACATAAGGCTGCTGCCGATATGGTTAAAGAACTCGAAGAATATACTTATTACATCGAAGTTCCCAAACATCTTACTCACTATACTCAGGGTGATCAGCCAAGAGATAAAAAGAATATAATCTCCTGGGTTGAAACTTGTTTGGGTACAATCGGTAATTCTAAGTATATTGCTTATTTTGGAGGTGGTCTTAAATACTACAATGAAAACGGTAACCTCCAGGATTCAGATGTAGTAGGGACTGTAGTAGGATTGGGAGATGCTTCTGCTTCTCAGTATGGTCCTTGGAAATCATTTGCAGGTATGAATCGAGGAGTAATCTATGATGCTGTAGGTCCAGTATGCCCGAACTATGGTTCTCCTTCTCGATATGCAGATCTGAACGAATTGGCTCAATCCTATGTTAATATGATGGTAATTAAGGATACTCCAGATGCTGGTAAACAGACTATGCTTTGGCACTTATTTACCTCACAGGTAAAACAGGATTCAGAAAGATTCCTTTCTATAGTTCGATTGAATCTTTATCTCAAGAAGAGCTTAAGACCCATTTTCCAAAAGTATCTTGAAGAACCTAATATTTGGAACACTTGGAATAAGATCTGGCTGGAAATTAAACCTATCTTGGATAACTTGGTAGATGAAGATGCCATGTCAGAATATACTTACATGGGTGATCAGGATGCTTCCTCTTATGACCAGCTTACTGTAAATAATGAAGCAGATGTTCGTCAAGGTAAATACAAAGTGATCCTTAAATATAAGGATATCGTTCCTATGCAGGAAGTTATGATTAACATCGTAATCGATTCTGCCTCTAAATCCGTTTCTATTTCAGAAGATTCGTCTAATCAATAAACTCTAAGATATATGGGAGCAAAAGTAAAAAATCCTCGGAAGAAATTCTTATGGAGCATAACCTTCCCTAAGCACCCTATCAATACATATCTGTTCCAAACTTGTACTTTGCCAGATATTGAGATAGAACAGGTAGCTCATGGTGATATTAACAGAGATGTTAAAACTGCTGGTAGAGTTACTATCGGTAATCTGATAGTAGAGAAACTGATGACCACTTCTGGTTCAGATACTTGGCTTCATGATTGGCTTTATTCTTGCCAAGATCACATTGTTGGTGGAGGCTTGGTACCCAGCCAATATTGGGAAACTGTAATAGTAAATGAACTTGCTGAAGATGGAGTATCAGTACTTAACACTCACCTTTTCGAAGAGGTTTGGCCATGTAAAGTAAACGGTCAAGAACTCGACAGAATGGCTTCAGAAAACTCAATTGAATCAATCGAATTCTCTGTTGGTACAGCCGATAAGTACTAATCCTTAGTCATTTTTCTTTGCTAAGATTTTAGGTTTTAGGTGGGAGGGGTGGGATTCCTTATGGGTATCTTCACCCCTTTCTTGTTGTTAAACCTTAACATAACTATAATTTTAAGTATAACCAAATAAACAAAAACATTATGGAATTTAGAACCTTTCGATTTGTAGCTCCTTCTGGTTATTTCTATGAAATCAGGGAACAAAACGGAGCAGATGAAGACATTCTTAGTAATCCCGTAGATGCTAGAACTTTAATGAACCTTACCAAGTTTATTTCGGCAATCGTAGTAAAAACTGATTTTACTGCTAAGGGAAAACTAAGCATTGAAGATGCACTTGCTCTTCCTGTTAATGATAGGTATGCCATTATTATTCAATCCCGTATATTCTCTTTGGGAGAAGAAGTTTCTTTTGAATTCGATTGGGGTAAAGAATTTGGGGGTAAGGTAATGTATGGCCAAGATCTTCATGAACTTCTGTTCGATGATTACTCAGTATCCCCCTCCGAAGAAGAAGTTGAGAAAAAACCTGAAGCCATCCCCTACTATCCGATGGGTAAGAAATTAAGAGATCATCAGATCTTTACTTCTTCAGGCAAAGAGTTATTATTCGATTGCATGACTGGAGAAAGTGAAAAGGAATCTATTCAAGTAGAACAAACTAGAAATACTCCTCTTATTCATCGAAATCTTCGATTGAAAGTAGATGATAAATATGAGAAAGTACTTAATTTCTCTTTGTTCTCTCCAAGGGATATGCAGGAAATCAGAAGAGAGGTATTTGCTATAGACCCAATCTTCCAGGGTAATACTGAAATCGAAAATCCGAAAACCGGTCAAACTGCGAAATACTTTATATTCGGAGCTCCAGATTTTTTCTTCCTGACGGGAGAATAGACTTAGAGGGCGATTTTGCTTATATAAGTAGAGCTGAGATAAGAATGGATTATCTCAGCTTTTTAGTTCTCCCGTATAGGGTAAGGAAAAGATTCTTAGAGAATGCCGAAGCTTATTTTAAACTTATAGAGAAAAAATCCAAAGGCAAATAATATGTTCAATTCAGGTAAAAATATAGTTGAGGTTGGTATAGCAATGGTGCTAAGGGACCAATTCTCTAAAGAGTCTGGAAGGATCTCTAATTCGTTTAAGACGATGATGAATGATATGAGTACCTGGTCTAGAGGTATTCAGATGTCAGGTTCATCTTTAGCGGATTACGGAGCTCAGGTGCTCAAGAGCATGTATAGAGCCTATGAATATTCTGCTGGAGTTCAGAATGAGATTTGGATGGCTTCTAAAATTGCTGGAGCTACTCAAGCTGAACAAAATAGGTTATTGCAAGTAGCCAAGCAGGTGAATGAAGAAACCCCTTTGACGGCTATGCAGGTTTCTTCAGCTGCTCGTTATTTAGCTATGGCTGGTAATAAGGCTGATGCGATAGAGAAGATGATACCTCCAGTAGCTAAACTAGCCTCCATTCTAAATATAGATCCAGGTGGGAAAGGTGGAGTAGCTGATATGATGACTAATATCATGTCTATGTTCCAAATCCCAATGGGAGATGCTGCTAAAGTATCCGACGATTTGTATACAGCTACTACGAATGCTAATATAAGCTTGGAAGACTTAGCAGCTACTATCCGATATTCAGGAGCCGATATGAAAGCTGCTGGTGTTAGTATGAGAGAATTAGCTGCTGCTACTGGTGTACTTGGTGATATGGGTATTCAAGGATCCATGGCTGGTACTTCATTAGGTAACATGGTTCGTAACCTACAGTTATCATTATCAGAACAGAAAAAATTGGGTTCCTCTTGGTTAAAAGAACTGGGATTAACTTCTGAGGATTTCTATGATGCTCAAGGTGGTTTTAAGGGTTTGTATAATGCTTTCCAACAGTTCCTTGATTCTTATAAGCAGATGACTGCAATGGGTAGAACCCAGGCTTTCTATAATATCTTCGGAGTTCGAGGTATGCGAGGTATTATACCTATTCTTAACGATATGGCTTCTGGTAGGGATAAGATGAATCTTATCATGGGGCTCTACGATAAGAATCAGGGCATCGTAGATCAGAAGAATGAAGAAAGGCTTAATACCATGGCTGGTAAGATAGACCAGATGAATTCTGCTTTTGAAAACTTAGTAGTTACGGTGGGTAACAAGTTAGCTCCTCTATTTAATCCTATTGTTGATAGCTTGAGATTCTTAACTAAACTAGCAGATAAATTAGCTAGCTTAGGAGGCATGGGCAAATTCCTTATTCAGACTATGGCTGTAGGAGCTGCTGTTACTGTTATAGTTAATGGCTATCGTACTATAGCTATGACCCTCAGGATGATCAGAACTTTCCATGCAGCAGCTAATACTGTAGCTAATGGTATGACTGGGGCTACTTCTAGAACTAACCAACAGTTTGCCATTATGGAAATGCACTTAGTAAGAATAGGTAATATCATGAGGGATATACTTATCTTACAAATGCAAATGGCGGGTTTATCACGGAATAGTGCAGGTCAATGGATCTGGACAAAAACTGGTAGATATGCTAAGGTTCCTAAAACTATTTTCGATCCCTTTGATCCTATGGCAGGTAATATTAGTGGAGGCAATGGTTCAGGAGCTGGATCTAGAATGGCAGGAGGCGGTAGTTTACTTGCAGGAGGTACTTCTAAATTTGCCAGATGGGCTATTAGTAGGGGTTTAAGTAAGGGAGTTATTAAGGGTGTAGGTACAGCTTTAACTGCCGTGAGTACATTGGGTAAAATACTTCCTGGATGGGGATGGGCATTTACCATTGGAGTTCCTTTATTAACTAGCCTATTAGATAAAAACTCAGATTCTTTGGATAGTAATACTAGAGCTCTTGAGGAATCCCGAAGACTCCCCGAAGCTGCTATTCAGGCTCGTAATCAACAAGCTTTCATTGATGCAGTTAAGGTAGCAATCAGGGATGGTTTCAAAGAATCAAATATTGGTATTACAGTAGATGGTGAGTCAGTAGGTACTTGGACTCCTGGAACTTCTAATGATTATACTGGTGGTACATTATTGGGCATAAATTAAAATACATTCAATTATGGCAAGAATATTAAACCAAGCAGCAGGTAAGATTGTTAAAAAGTATAATGATCTTACCCAAGATACTGCTGGAGTTCTTACTGGGCCCCTTAATAAATTATGGAGAGCTCGGATATTACTAAACCGAGCTACTTCTCTTTTACCAAAAGACAAAGCTGATAAGGGTAAATTATATATACCCAATGGAGTATTTGGAGAATCTAGAGTTTCTTCTAAACAACCCAAGATAAACGAACAGCTACAGGGTCAATATAGGTTAATCTTAAAACATGAATTGACTAGCTTGGTAAAAGTAGAAGATGGTCCAGATCCAGCAAAGGGTCAATCTGCTTCAGAAAAGAAAACTGCTTTCTTTGTAAATGAAGTAGATAGGAATCCCGGAGATAATCAAGTGATCATTTATAACTTATCTAAATCACCCTATCAATATATCATACTACAGAATAGACCTCCTTCTCTGGATTTCCGAGGAGAATCTACCTTAGCTACAATTAAGTCTATGGGTAGGAATACTCCCATGTACCACTTTACAGGATCCGAAGATATAATTCAATTCAATGTATCTTGGTTCTGCAATGATCCAGAAAATCCGAATGAGGTATTATTCAAATGTAGATTATTAGAATCCTGGACTAAATCCAATGGGTATCAAGCAGGTCCCCCAATCTTAATGATCCAATGGGGTAATTCGGGTATCTTTATTAATCATAAGTACATACTCACTTCGGCAACCTATACCTTATCAAACTTTAGGAATGCTTACCGAAAGAGAGACTCTAATGGTAAACCTTCTCAAGAGATAATGAGTTTGGGATTAACTCCAAGCACTGCTACTCAAGAGTTGGTATTTAAGAGGGCTAGTTCATACAACTTATCCTATCAGGATTTTGTTACTGAAGAGGACTTAAAGAAAACGAAAGGTATTCAGATATGATAAATTTAAATCAGTACTTAACTGGAGCTAGTCCCTATGATTCGGCCTATGTATTGAAATATAGGGATGGAGAATACTCTTTAGAGACTGATCCCCCGTTAGTTCCCTATACTTCAAAGGATAAACAGCATACAATCAAAGAAGGCGAAACACTTCAGAACATTGCCTTTGCTGCTTATGGTGATTCAGGTAAGTGGTATTTAATAGCTGAAGCTAATCAGATCATCGACCCATTTACCGAAGTAGTTCCAGGTAAACTTTTAAGGATTCCAATGTATGGCAACTAAAGTAAACCAGCCTATATTATATAATGGGACAGCCATGCCTTACTTGGCTTTGTTCGATTCCCTGGGTATGCCGGTAATGAATACCATTACTGGTATACCTCTTGGAGCGTATATAAGTAAATTTACTTATATGTATGATGAAGAAAAAGAGAATCTGGCTACTTTAGTATTTGATACTGGAGATCCAGATACTGTAGATATATCCGAATTACAAGAGGGCTCTGTTATCTTTCTTCAATGGGGATACGTATACCCAGACGGGCAATTTATTTCTGGGCCTATTAAAACCATTAAGATTAGGGATTTCGATTGTATTTTCGATTCTACAGGTACTCATGTAACTATAAAGTGTATAGATTCGGTTGGGGATTTGAGATTCCAACCACCTTACACTTACTCTGATTTGCCTCAATATAAATTCTCTAAGTTTATAGAAGAGGGATGCAATAATAACACCGGTGTAATCATAGAGATATTTCAGTAATGGCTAAACAAATTATAAGTAATAAAGTATACGAGTCACTACAGGTGCCTACTTATGATAATCAAAAATCATCTGGAAAGATACTCTATGCTAACTCTTTTAGTGGAGTAGCTCAAGTAGCTATGCCTGATGATATAAAAGAACTCTTGGATGATGATTTTGGATTAGCCGGTAATAATGTGTTAATCCAATTGGAACAAAAGTTCTCAGCATATCCTAATGGTCCATGGTATGTAGATTCAAGAGATGGAGTTATATACATACATAACAGAAAGTTTAATGAAGAACCCTATTATCATTATGCCTATCAACAAGAGAATGGAGAGGTATTAAGTATATCCTTTACTACTCGAGAAGTTACCAAGAAGGTAAAGTTCCAATTAACTCAAACTATAGACCCAGAAGGTAAGGATCTAGTAGTAGGTACTTCCGAAATAAAGGAGCCTGACCCAAAACAAGAGAACCCCTATATTCAATCAGTAGATAATACTCAGGTATCTAACTATGCCAGTAATGAATTTGAGGACTATAGGAGTGCTCCTACTGAGACTCCCTATTTTGAATACAAAGGCAAGAATACAGATTACTGGGCAGCTAAGGAAAAGCAAATGAAGTTCAATAGTTCTCTAAGGGAATTCGAATCTGAGGGTCCTGCAGCAGCTTACAAATCTGGTAAAGAAGCTGCAATAAATAATCTCAGTAATCAAGATCTGGATAAAGCTATTTCTACTGCTGTTAAGGAATTACCCAGTAATAAACAAGATGCCATTACTCAGGCTTTGGATAGGGCTAAAAAATCTGGTAAAGATCCAGAAGCTGATATTAAAGAGGCATTGAATGGTAGTAAATACCTATTTGTGGGTGATCAGAAAATGGAATACATGGCTGAAGAAGTGGTAGATCCACGAGCATTCGACCCTACTGGAGATATTTCTGATGAAGTAGCTTTTGGAACTGATGGTAGTAAAAATCCCAGTGTTCAAAGAGGTATGGCTGCTTTAGAGAAGGATCCTATGATTAAGGTAGTTCCTAATTCGCTTAGTATAGAAACTACTACTAATGCTGCAGGTGAAATTGAACAAGGTTCAAAATTCGAAAGAAAGATTGTTCAAGCAAAAGTAAAAATCCGAAGGCTTAAGAAAGTGGCTTATAATGTACCAATTTATAAACTTTATCACAACCTATTCAATAGGTTTGGGGGAGCTAAGAATTGGGCTAAAGCTATGCAATCTGCTGCTAATAATGGTTTAAAATATACTGAGAGGAAACAAGAATGTCAGATGGTAGTAGTGGGTAGACCTTCTCTAGAATCCTCTCAGATACTGATAATTGATAATATCGGTAGAAAATGGTCAGGAGCCTGGTATATCAAAAAGTGTACTCACATGATGGATGCAGGTAATGGATATACTTGTCAATTAGAACTTGTTAAGAATGGAGCTAAGAGTGGTAGTTCTACTACTAAGGCAACTCTTAATACTAAGGATATGATGGCAAATGGCCAAAAGAAGAATGCTACTACTTCTCTCGGTAAAGATCTAGATAACAACAATGGTGAAACTGGAGTTCAGGTTAATTTTACCGAACAAGAAGTAACCTACTACTCTACTCAGCTTGCAGATAAAAGTAAAGGAAATAAATTTGCAGGAGCTAAAACTGTCGGTGATCAGGTATCTAATGTTAGAGCTTGGAATGAAGCTTATGCAGATGATCCCGTAAAAAGTACCATGGGTACAGTAGTTACTACTGAAACTGTTACTAGTAATGGAGTAGTTTTAGATCAGAAAGTACAAGTTAGAGAAGCTCCTAAGAAATATGTAGATAAGTATAAAGATCGATATAACTATCTAGATGCTGCTCGAAAACTTCTTCAAAAGAACCAAGAAAATAAGAAATAGCTATGGGATTTGAAACTGCAAAGGTAATAACAGAACAAGGTTTAGAAGGTCTTCAAAGATATTACGGTACTTATAGAGCTATCGTAGTTAATAATATTGATGAAGAGAAACATATGAATCGGCTTAAAGTAATGGTCCCAGAAGTAATGAGTGGAATTATGACTTGGGCTTTACCCAAAGGTCAACATGGGTCTACTCAGACTGGGTTTAAATACTTAGCCCCAAAGATAGGTGATATAGTATTTGTTACTTTCGAATTTGGGGATCCTACTAAACCTCTATGGGAATATCATGGTTGGGGAATAGAACAAATACCCTCTCCATTAGATGGACCCAACAAATGTGGTATAGTTACTCCAGAAGGCAATGTTATAGTATTAGATGATGATTCTGGAACTCTGAATTTGTACTTTAATGGTGATGTGATAGTATCTAATAAGGGTAACTCTATAATTCATTCTGAAAGGGATGTTAATATAGTAGCTGGAGATTCTATCATTATGAACCATGGTACTAATGAGGGGATGGTAATTATTGCTAAGCTAACAGAGAAACTAAACCAAACTGTTAAAGAACTTGAGAACTTGAGAAACTTGTTCAATACTCATGTCCATACAGGAGTTACTTCGGGGCCTGCCAGTACTGGGCCTACACCTACTCAAGCTTCTCAACCTTTTACCCAGTATAAACAAGAAGATTATGAAAACCCTAAATTCATACACTAATGGAGAATAATTATTACACCGGTATAGTTGGTAAGGGTATTCTATTCCCTTTTACCATAACTAAAAATGAATCAGGTCTTACTGGGATTTATCCAGTTAATGGGGATTTCGATTTGGTTAGAAATAACATTTCCTCTATCCTATATTATTTAATAGGGCAAAGATTCAGACAAGAAAACTTCGGTAATCGAATATGGGAATGTATCGAAGAGCCAAATTCACAAGCCCTTTCCTTCATAATTAAAGAGTTCATTAAGGATGCCATAGGTACTTGGGAACAGAGGATTACCTTTGAAAAAATAACGGTAATAAGAGTTGGTTCGAAAGTAAACATTGATGTTGCTTATAAAATTAATGGTTCTAACACTAGCCAGTACCTGGGCATTGCCTATGACCGATTAAATAATTCACTTAATAATTATTGATATGGGAATCACTAACAAATGGCTAAATCCTTATCAAAGGTCCTATCAGCAAATTAAAGCTAAGTTGATGGAGGGGCTAACAAACATCAAGGATAAGAATGGAGATATCCTCATTACTGATTACTCAGAGGGGAATATCCTCATTATTATCCTTTCGTTGTTTGCAGCCATCGCAGAAGTACTACATTATTATATCGATAATGTAGCAAGGGAAACTTTTTTACCTACTGCTAGAAAGTATGATTCGGTGGTAAAGCAGGGTAAGTTAGTAGATTATAACACTAAGTCTGCCATTGCAGCTTCAGTAGATGTAACTCTAACTAGATCTATTACGAGTGAAAATATTGGTGCTAATATCCTTATACCTGCAGGTACTGTATTTACAGATAACTCTGGAAATGTTTGGATGTCTTCTCGAGATGTAACTTGGTGGCCTAATACTACTACTTGTAAAGTTCCCCTTGTTCAACATGAAATATACAGTAATTCTCGATTGAATGGTATTATTATACCTACAGATGACCGAGTAATAATTACTCTGGGTACTTTGCCTAATGGTAAATACTATGAACATGGTACCATGAGTTTAAAAATAGGTGGGGAAACTTGGGTATTAGTGGATACCTTTGCTTATTCAAAACCTAAAGATAAGCATTTTATGGTATCTGTGGATTCTGCTCTTAACCCTTATTTACATTTTGGAGATGGTTTATATGGAGCTAAACCCAATGCGGGGGATAGGCTTACAGAGGTAATCTTCTACCTTACTAAGGGGTACAATGGTAACATAGGCTCTGGTTCTATTACTACAGTACCGGCAGTTATTTCTGGAGTAATTTCTGATGCTACCGTAAGTAATACTTATGCTGCAGCAGGAGGATCAAACTATGAGAACTTTCAAATGATTAAAGAACATATACCCCTTAGTGTTAAGACTTTGGGAGTAGCCATTACTGCTCAAGATTTTGCTGATTTAGCAATGACTGTGGAGGGAGTTAACAAAGCTGCTGTAGACTATGAATGCAGTAGAAAACTCACGGTATATATAAATCCAGATAATGGTAGTTCTGCAGGAGATGCCAGGATAGATAAAGTATATAACCTATTATCCCAAAGATCCCCCTTATCTACTTGGCTTCAAGTTAAGACTGCTGGTACAGTACAGATTATTTTAGATATTGAGGTAACTGGTAAGAAATCCTATAAAACGGCAGAGATTCAACAACAGATACTCACGGCTCTGTATAATGCTTATTCTCCAGAGAAATCAACCATAGGAGGAAGTGTTAGAATCTCCGATATATATGCTCTCATAGATAATTGCTCAATGGTAGATTATCTCCATATTAAAAAATTCTATACTAAGCCTTGGCCTAATACTATCTATGGCAATCGAGAATTACTTATCAATAACTTTAAGTTAGAGAAAGCAACTGGTTCTAATACCTATTTTATTACCTTCTCTAATAATACCGAGTTTAGAATTAGAGCTGCAAAAGGAGGGTTTGATAGTACTGGTAGAGTGGGCAATTCTTCTACTTACCAAGATGCAGACAATGATGTAACTTTCTCATTTGGTGTAGCAGATAATGGTTATCAGAGTGGATTTAGGTATTCTATAACTATTTCAGAACCAAATATGGATTATGAAGATCCTGGGTTTAATATCCCAGTATTCAGTAGTAATTCACAGCTTACATTAACCGTAAAAGAAACTATCTAATATGATCGATTTCAAGAATCTCATAGACATGCTACCTTATTACTTCAAGGATTCCGATACGTATAAGGTAGATGGAAAGGGCATTTTACAAAGGTTTCTAGATATCTGTGGAGATTACTTTGGGAATGAAATATATTCCGATACTACTAAGTTACTAGAAATCCAAGATCTCGATAAAACTCCAGACATGTATCTAGTATATTTCTGGGAATTATTGGGACAAATGCCCTTTGCCATAGGCAATCATATCGATGAAGAGGCATGGAGAACTAATTTCAATGGCCTCTTAGGTGACTCAGAATTAGAAATGTTATCCAGAACTTGGATTATACCGAAGTCTGGACCTTTCTCGTTAACTTCAGAACAAGTAAGAAGATTATTAGGGTATTCTATATCCCTTTTAAAAATCCGAGGTAGTCAAAGCTTTTTCGAGATAATCTTCCGAATGTATGGTATCCGATGCGAAATGTATGACCCTACTAAAGAAGAGGATTATAATGGTTGGATTAATCCAGAAGAATCTAAACCAAGATTTGATCAAGCAGTGTATTTCGATAAGGGTACTTTTGATAACTCTTTTCAGTGTACCCAATGTATACCAGTAAAGTTTAAAGTTACTGGTCATCCATATACTGATAAATACCAAAGTGGATTTTTCTCTTTTAGAAAGGGAGTAGAGAATATCATCAATAGGTTTAAACCTTTCAATGTATCTGCTACCATCGTAGATTATGGATTTAAATTTATCGATGAGTATACTATATTTGCTGAATTTGTAGATCCCAAGGTTAATTCTATTATACTGGGATCTAATAATAAAGTACCCATTAGAGTTACTGTAACTTCTGATTGGCCAGAAGCAGATTTAAGGTATCAGGTAATGTATAAAAAAGAAGAATCCGATTCTGATAACCTATGGGGATACAAAAGGCATGATAACGAAAGTATTTATATTGCCACAGTTCCAGGTATCTATTATTTTAGAAGTGTGGCTAATCCTGAGATAATTACTTCCATCGTAGTAGGTTCTGGTAGTAATTTACCTACTTATAGAATTTCTGCTGATCCTAAAACTCTTAGGATTACTCCAGAAAACTTAAATCCTTCTACTGTAATAAAGGCCTCTGTAGTCCAAGGTGGTACAGAAACTGAATTAGTAGTGAGGAGGAAAGGTACAGAAGAAACTAAGCCCTCTGGACAATCTTGGTCATTCTCAGAACCTGGATCTTACATTTTTGAGATAGTAGACCATTCAAACTATATGGTTACAGTTATTGTTTCAAAACAAGAGAATCTATATACTGTAGTATGTAATCCAGAAGCTGCTAGAGTAGATATCCAAGATCTAGCTAAAGCCCAGACTAAGCTAACTATCTCAGATTTATACGGTACTCCAGATCTACAATGTTATGAGCAGGGTAATCCTGGTAGGGTGTATAATAATGGAGATATTTTTACAGCCGATTCCTTTAGGTTATTTACTTTCATCTGTACTCTGGATACAACTCAAAGTGGTAATCTCGGTAAATTCTTGGTAACTCAAATATCCACTTACTATCAGTATACTTTGCAAGGCCCAGGTACTTTGGAACTGAATGCCAAGGAAGAAGCTTATGCTGATTTAACTCTTCTAGTTTCTCCAAAAGAAGATGACAGTAAGTACATAAATAATCAATTAGATATATACTGGAATGGTATGCTAATTGATACTATTACAATGGAAAAAGCTGAAGATGATCAGTATACTAAATTCACTTATACTTTCACTTGTATAAATACCGGAGAATATAAGGCAGTATGTAAAGGAGATCCAGAAGTATTTGTAATTTGGGAAGTTAACCCCTATGTAAGGCCTCTTAAGTATAACCTATACATTGAACCAGAGAATGTAAAGGAAACTAACCCAGATGGTACTTCTCCTTGGACACCAGATTATTTCAACAATGATTTGGGATTGGATCCCGTTGATAAATCCGAAGCTAGTTATCAGTTAATCGATAATAAATCAGTAGCAAGGTTTGAACTAAGGGCAAACTTCGATATGGGAGAGAATAATACAGTAACCTGTGATCAAACAGGAGAAACCTATAAAGTAAACACTGGGGAGATTATCGAATTAAAAGAAGCTGGTAAGTATATTTTCTTCTCGGAATACTTCTTAATATCAGCTAAGTTGACTGTAAAAGATTTCCCATTGACTGTAGAGATTAAAGCTTCTAAAGAGATGGATACTCTTACTCCAGAGGTAGATTCTGTAAGTACCATAATAACTTGTACTTCTAACCATGATAACTTTGATACCAGTATACAGTTAGAGGGGTCAGAGGAATTACATCCTTCTCCGTATACTTTTGAAACTTCAAAAGCCGGAGAGTATACCTTTATGGCAGCTAATAAGAGGGATGTAAAAGTTACTTATCAGGTAGGTATAGAATTCCAGGTAACTCCTGTAGAAATTATCTGGGAAGCTTCAGATTTGGAAAATAAACAAGTTAATATTAATACAGGAGAAAGTCAACAATGGAATATAATACAGTAATAACCTCTCACGCTATGGATTCACTTGCAAAAACTTTATTTACTACAATTTTCGTAGAATGTACCCAGATCGTTTTCGATTTAAGATGGATGATCCTATTAGGGTTCATGTTAATAGTTTCGGATTTATGGTTTGGGATAAGAGCTTCTAAGTATTTGAATGTAAATGTAAGGAAGTCCAGAGCTGGTAGAAGAACTCTCAATAAGATAATAGATTATATCTGTTATATATCTCTGGGAGCAGTACTGGGAAAAGCCATAGGAGAACCCTATGGCTTGGATCCTATAATTGTAGCCATATCAGTAATGATACTTTGTTATTGCTTTGAGTTGGATTCTATTTATGGTCATATCTGTACCTTACATGGAATTGATAAGAAGTATAGTATTTGGAAATTACTATGGTTACTTATAACCTTTAAATTCAAAGACTTCGGGGAAGCCTTTTCCGATATCAGAAATCAAGTTAAAATTCACAAAGAAAACAAAAGTATATGAAAACCTATTTTCAATTCGAAAGCCTTATTAAATCTAAGGATGTAGCAGAAGGTATAGCTTGCCCGATTGGGGCAGGCCCTTTCTGTGGGTTTGGTTCTGTTACTGTAGACGGTAATACTCTCAAGGTACAATCACAAGGTAATGATGATTCTTTCTTCAAGAATGATATACTCGATCGTATTAATGTTAGGTATATTAAGAAAAATGTGAATGATGGAGAATTACCCGATATATGGTTCGGATGTATTTCAAGAGATGGGTATATATTTATTTCAGACGAAAAAGAAATAGGTAATATACCCATTGAGGGAAATAAGGGTGTAACTGATGATGTATTTCTCTTTGCAGTACATGATGAAGTTACTGAGCCAATTGAAAACCCAGTTAACTTTGTAGCATATTGGTCAGAAGGTAATGAATCTTTGTATACCTTATACAAGAAGTCACTTAACCCCTATTACCCCATAGCTGATAATGCTCATGAATGGGATATTAATGGGAGAGACCCCTATATAAATTCTCAAATGAATTTTACTTACTTGCTTAAGCAAGTAGAGGCAAACTGTACTCGATATAAGAATTCTAAAGATTCTATGGTACTCATTGGAATCTATGGCTCAGGTACCGATACTAACACTAACACTGTAGAGGATTATTCTATAGTTCCCTATGGTGGAGTATTCCCACAGCCTTTACCCTTTACTTCTGCTTATAGGGGATTGGTTAACAAATCAGTAAAGAGATTAGAGAATTTATTGTCTGGTATCCCCAATGATTATGAAAACATTAAACAGTACATTGATTACTTATTCGAATCTTATAAGGGAAGCATAGATCAATCTGCTAAGATTATACCTCAAGGAGCCATTATGCTTTGGTCAGGTACTACTCCTCCAGAAGGTTGGGCTTTATGTGATGGTATAGACGGTAGACCTAACCTTATCGGAAGGTTCGTTAAAGGATGGGGACCTGGTAATGGCACTATTGGGGAAACTGGAGGTAACTCTGAGGGTAAGATTATTCTTAACTCTAATCAATTACCTAAACATACTCACCCATACCGAGATTATTTCTTTCTTGATCATGCTCCCGATGGTGGTGGTCCGGGTAATGTTAAATATGAAAATATAGGTCAAGCTGTAAATCCCAAAAATAGAGCCATGGATAATCCAGTTTGGGCAAGATATCTCGAATCTACTTCAGAAGTCAATAATTCTGCTCAGAATTCTATAAATATAGAACCAGGATATTACATACTAGCTTATATCATAAAACTATAATAAAATTGAAAAACTTTTTGATGTTGCGCATTTTATTTTTAGCTTAAAACTCATGTGTTAGGGAGAAGGGGATGTTGGGAAATATCCCCTTCTTTTTTGTGTGTTAATACTTAAGTTCTTCTTTAGCTCTATCTTCCCAATATTGAATATCGGATCTTAATTCTGATATGTATTTAACTGAAGAGTTAGTTTTAGGCATATCAAAGAATTCTACTAATAACAAGTTAGTAATCCTTCCATTATCTTTAATCCTTTCTTTAATATAGGGGGGAGGAGTAAGTAATACCTCGAATACCATGTAAGCATCAATAGATAAATGATCTTTCATATATGAATACATCATCTCAAACATTTCAGATTTAGCTTTCTCTTCTTCACTGTCGTCCTCTAACTCTTTATCATTGTCGAATAAATCATCTAACTTAAACAGGGATTGATTGTATTCTGCTTGTTCTCCGTATGCCGAACGAAGTAATTTATTTTTAAAAGTACTGAGTGAAGCAAGAATCCTTGCTTTCAAATGTTCTTCCGAACAAGTACCATAGTATTTATTGAATACATATAACATCTTATCCCAGAAATAAGAAGATATAATATCCGGAGTAAGATTATACCTTTTGTAATCAATTTGCTTAGTGAGATTTCTAATTACTGGTTTGCACACCTTATATAACCTTAGAAACATCTGTTGATCATAATTCTCTTGCATGGTCTTTAATCTATGCAATTCTGATCCGTTATTACCTCTACTTCTCATGTGATTTTAAGTTTTCGTTTATGCAAATATAAGAATAATATTTTATATAAAATAATAATACTTATATTTTCTGACGTCATGGTAGAGGATGGTATAGTTCTTGATAACTGATACATTCAGTACAAACATGAAACTACGAATATCTATTAGCTTATAAATATTGCAATATGATTATGAGAAACAAAAGTAAAACCAAATTTACATTTAGCCCAGAATTTCAGTTAGAGATTCTAAGGTATATTATTAAAGATAAGGAAGGAGGGCTAATCCTTAAAAGGATTAAACCAAATTATCTGGTACTTATAGAGCATTCTATTATATGTGAGGGCATAATTAAGTATTATAAAAAGCAAAACAGAATACCTTCTGAGAATGTTCTAAAGGAGGTTATTAAAGAATTGCTAGAAGGTAAACAGTATGCCGATTTAGTAACTAAAGATGACATACCAAATATCGACAAAGTGATCAGTAATCTTTATCACTTACCATTATCGGATGCAGATTATATAAAGGAAAAGATCTATCAGTTTTCAACTTATGTTGAGATGAAGAACTTAAATGATTCTTTCGATCTGGATAACTTTGATCAATATGAAGAGTACTCTCGTAAGATTGAGAAGATTCTTCAGAAAAGTAAACCTAAGAAAGAAGATGAACCTGCATATATGATTCGGGATATAGTGGAAAGACAATTTAAAAGGCAATCAGAACCTTCAGTAATACCTTGCCCATTTAGGCAAATGAATGCTTTAACTAATGCCGGAGGATATCCTGAACATTCGGTTAATGTGATCTTAGATAAACCTAAGGCAAAGAAAACATTCTTTATGGTAAACCTTGCAAGAGGTTACTTAAGAATGGGGAAATCGGTTTATTATGTAGATACAGAAAACGGTAAAGATCAGATCCTCGATAGATTCATTCAGTCATCCATTAATAAAACAAAGAAAGAGTTATATTCTGGGGAGTATGATAAGCTTGAATCTAAACACCTTAGAAAACTTGCAAGATTTGGCGTTGAATTAATAGTTGAAAGAGTACCTGCTATGATTACTGATTGTAATTATATAAGGGATAAGATAATCAAGTTTAGAAATCAGGGGATAGATATTAAGATTTTATTTGTCGATTATGCTGGTAAGTTAGCATCTATTGCCAGAGATAAAGAAGATTTCGATCGTATATCCAACGTGTATATCGATTTACAAAATCTTGCGGAAGAACTTAATCTAGACATTGTATGGACTGCTCACCACATTACAAGAGAGGGTAAGAAACATAGGGCTACTAGATATGATGAAAATGATATATCTGGTTCTATTGCAATTGTTAGAAATGCTCAAACTATTTTTGGTCTTAATTCTACTGCTCAAGAAGAACAAGATGACATACTAAGAGTTGAATTAGTTGTACAAAGAGATGGTTTACCTTCAGGTAGGGCTTTATTTAAATGCGATGTTGAACGTCAAAGATGTAAAGAATTCACTCGAGACGAAAGAGAGAATTATGATAAAATCTATGGAGCCAAGTTAGATGAACAATTTAAGAAGAGTACTAACCCAGATGCAGATCCTAAAAAGAGGGCTAATAATAGTGGAGATATTTAGATATGAAAACAAAGAAGATAAAAATAGTAAAAGATAGATGGAGTGGATTATTTGCTTTAGAGATATCCCATAACGGTTGGCAAACTACCGTTATCAATGACTTAGATATAGAAGACTTAAAGAAATTAAAGAAGGTAATTAGGGAATTTATAAGAAACCATGAAAATAACCAATCAGTTTAAATCTAGATTAAGGACATACTTCATTAAACGATTAGGGGGAAGAGATTATAGGCATGGATGGATGCGTATACCTATTTGCCCCTATTGTGGTAGAGAAGAGAAATTGGGAGTTAATCTCTCTATGTATCGAACAAATTGTTTCAGGTGTAATGCCCATCCTTCCCCTGCTCAATTAATAATGGACATAGAGGGATTCACAGAATATCATGAACTAATTAACTTTTTGAACAATGGACAATTTGATGAACTTCAATTTAAAGAAGAGAAAATCGAACTTGCCGAAAGCAAGCCGATATATCTCCCCGAAGGCTTTAGAAATATTTCACTCGGAAATAGCCAACTTGCAAAAAGTATTCGAGGATATGTCAAGAAACGTGGCTTTAACATCGAAGATTTTTCAAGGTATGGCATCGGTTATGGTACAAAGGGCTCAACCTATGGATATCTCATTATCCCCTTCTATTATCATGGGCAGCTTAAATACTACAATGCCAGAAATGTTATCGGCAAAGGACCCAGATATAATAACCCAGACAAAGACATCACTGGGTTGGGAAAACAATTTCTCATCTTTAATCATGATGCGTTGGAAATGTATCGGTCGGTATTCATTTGTGAAGGAGCACTTAATGCTCTTACCATGGGAGATAGAGCAATTGCCACAATGGGTAAAGCTATATCTAAGTATCAGATAAACGAATTACTTAAAGCTCCTTGTGAAAGATATGTTATACTATTAGACCCCGATGCAAAAAAATATGCCATTAACCTGGCTTTCAAATTAGTAAATTATAAAAAAGTAAAGGTTATATTTTTGCCAGAGGGGAACGATTGCAATGATTTGGGGAAAACTTCTGTTATGAGATTAGTATATAATACTCGGTACCAAAGTTATCAAGAATTAGTTGCTATCCGAAACTCATTGAAATAGGGAGTTCCTATTATATTTTCCTATTATATTATAAAATAATATATTTATGCGTGAACCATCTATCCATATTACTAAGTCTCAGTTTGAGGAAATATTAAATACCTTAGAGGTAGATAATTTCCCAGTTGAGGCTTTTTTTGTTATTGCTCGAAAGGAGGCAATAAATCATAGAGCAGTCTTAGTTTCTAACCATAAGAATACTAAGCGAGTTAATAACATTTTACTAGCATCTAAGGGGGATGCTGCCCTTGTTGCTGATATTTTATATGCAACTCGTATAAAATTAAAGCATAGAGGAGTTCGTAAAATAAACGAAAGTAATTCTCAAGAATGGGCAAATTGTAAAAAGCTTGCAGAGATATGTAATACCTTCTGTGAAGATTTTAAATTTGATACTCGGGAAGGTTTTATCAAATACATAGAGACCGGATTAAAGAGGATGACCGATTATCGCAATGTTATGCAAAGGTTATTATCTATGCAAGAGAATATTACGAATCAAGTAGATGCCGAGATCGAATTATCTTCATTAGATAGATCCGAATTTGAAGAGGTGATAAGGATTAAGGATTATTACTTTAAAAAAGTGGCTTCGGCTACTGGCATTTATGATGGTGTAGATAATCCCGAGAAATTAATTCACTTCTTAAGGTTAAAAACTTTCTTAGATGAAAGGGGCTGGGATTATACGAAATTCATAGATGCCCAATTTGAGTCACTTGCTTGGTGTAATGGTTTACCAGAACCCAATCAAATGTATAATGAGAAAGCAATAGAGAGATACAATAAGTACTTATATAAAAATAAAGGTAAACAATCTTTAGAAGATGAACCTCGGGTAGAGGGTAGTCTCTGGGATCGAATAAGAAATTAAGATGAGCAAAATTATTATTCAGAATGGTAATATGTGTGAACTTGATATACCTCTCAAGTATGCACAGAAACTCTATAATGAGTTTGCCATTCGACATCCAAATGCCTTCTATTTAAGAACAAGGCAAAGGGGTATGCAGAATTGGGATGGTAAGATTCACTACATCACCAAGACTGGACAATTTAAAATAGGTTTACTTCCCAGAGTATATGATAAATGTATAGAGATGGGGATTAAACCTAAAGTTGTAGATATGCGTCAACCTTTACCTAAAGTTAGTAGAGTAGTTACGAATATAGGTAAATATAAATTAAGACCCGAACAAGAGAAAGCAGTTAAGTCTGTTATTAATAATCGAGTAGGAAATATACCCTTTCAAATTGGTGTATTAGATTATACTGTTAATGCAGGTAAGACTTTGATCATGACGTCTTTATATTTATCATATAAGAAACAGTTAAAGACTTTGTTAATAACTAATGATTCCGATTGGTTAAATCAAGCTAGAGAAGAATTTAAGCAATATCTTCCGGGAGAAGACATTACCTTTGTTCAAGGCAAAGTTTTAAACTGGAGTAATTTCACTATAGGTATGGTTCAATCTATCTCAAGGAATATGAGATTCTATCAAAAGGAATTATCTCAGATAGACATGGTACTTGTAGATGAGGCTGATCAGGGGGGTAGTAAACAATATCAGAATGTAATCACTCGGTTATTTAATACCAGAATTCGTATAGGATTATCTGGTACCATTTATATGAGTAAGCTTGCTAAGGATAGAGTTAAGAATATGAACCTTGAATGTTTCTTTGGTGAAGTACTTGCCGAATTTAAACTCAAGGATTCTATCAAGAAAGGTTACTCAACTAAAACAATCGTAAAGATGGTACCCAGTAAACCTTGGTATGGAAACTGGGAATCTGATTGTATATCCTATAAAGAGATTTATGATGATTCGATTACTAATCGGTATACTGCTTGGTTAATGGCTTATTCCAGATTACGATGGAATATTAATCAAGGCAGATATCCTGCTCTCGTAGTATGCAAGCATATTGCACATTGTGAAAATCTATATAAGTTCTTTAAAAAGAAACTGGGTGATGCCTATAATATTGCCTATGTTCATGTTAATACTAAATCAAAATTAAGGAAACAAATCATGAGCGATTTTAGAGAAGGTAAAATAGATATCCTGGTGTCAACTACAATCATTGCTCGAGGCAAAAACTTCCCTAAGTTAAAGTACTTGCTTAATGCTGCCAGTATGGATAGCCAGGAAAAATCAATTCAGTTCCTTGGTCGTTTGGTAAGAACCGATAAATCGAAAAAGAAAGTTTACCTTGATGATCTCCATTATCCCGGGAATTATTTAGATAGGCATGGTAAGCATAGGAAACAATATTATCAGAGACAAGAATTGAAAGTAATATTGTTAGACAAGCTATGGAAGAAACATCCTAACCATAGCCTTATTAAGATTTGACTAGAAGTACTATGAGTATTTACTTTTTCTCCGAAGGAGGAAAAGAAGATTACAATAAAAGCATAGAGGCATATACCTATAAATAATAAACCTTATGAATATTACAATAACACTAATAACAATCTCTTTATTCATAATCCTAATATTTATTCTCAAGTTTATGAATAAAGAACCTTACGATTTTACATGTCACAATTGCGGTAAGAGATTCCGAAAGAAAGATTTAAAAGATCTCAAAGGATCTTGGCATTTAAAAGATTGGACTTGTCCTCACTGCAAATATCAAAATGTAACAGTATTAACCAGCAATAAATTATGAAAGAGAAACTTATATGTATCAGAGATGAGGATGATACCAAATTAATTGATCTCCTTTCAGAAGGATGGGAAATAATTCAAATCTCTGCTGCTGGCATTTATTGCTGGGTATTATTAAGAAAACCTTTAAATCTGTAACCTATGATAATCACAATAATAATTTTAGTTATACTAGCTCCAATCCTATATATTTTATTATTCAGTAACAAATACGATGAGAATGATGAAGAGTATTAAACGTATATTTAAATTTTCTGTTATGGACGAGAAGAACATTATTGATCAGGTATTCAACAATAGAGATCTGATCTGGATATCTGATATTAGACGGAATCGGGATAGTCCCGATTCCTGCGATTATTATTTTATAATCAAGTACTCTAAGGACTTAGCTTTCAAGTTTATTCAAGAAGGATCTACTAAGAAAGATCCTGTACAGTTAATAGAACTTCGTCAACTATTTATAAATACAATTGGACACAGTTATCTGTCTCTTACTCAGGCAGATACTAAGGATATAATTATTCGTACTTTATAAAGAAAAATGAGATGGCAAAGAAAAAGAAACAACTTCCTGATTTATCAAAACATGATGTACTTACACCAATAGATGTTAGTCAATTGGGTACTAACGGAGATCCATGCTTTGGTATTGGGTATGATTTATCCACTAAAGAGTGTAAATTATGCGGAGACTCAGAATTATGTGCGTTCAAGATGTCCCAGAACTTGAACATTACAAGGAAAGAATTAGAACAGAAGAATCAATACAAAGATTTGGATGTATTAGAAGATACGGTTGGTATCAAGAAATACATCCGAGGCTTGATTCGGAAAGGGAAAGACAAAAAAGAAGTTATTACCAAAACTGTTGAGAAATTCGAAGTACCCAGAAAACGTATTAGAGAACTTTATAAAGAGTGTACTAAATAATGAAACCAATAGAGATGATATGGGCTATGTTCAAGGTATACCTTAACAACCCAAACTATTTTGTAAAGCAAGAAGATGTACTTGCTAACCTTTGTATGGAAGGTTCTACCGATGTAATCAGAATGTGTAATTCATTGGGAGTACATGTTTCTAGACCCGAGAAATTAACCTTTGGACAACTTTTACATAAATGCAATATATTATGAACAGATTCAGATTTATCAAAGTAAGGGAGGTAGTATCTCCCAACAGAGCAAACCCCAATGATGCTGGGTTAGATTTTTATGTACCAACCAACCTGACTTCAGAGGATATCCATTCTAAGAATGGGTTCGATTCAGGAGGGTATGATTTGGATATACCCTTTAGTGAACATTTCGTAAGGCATATAGCTTTACAACCTGGGCATAGGATACTTATCCCATCGGGTATCAAAGGTTTGTTAGAACCGCCTGCATCTATGCTAATGGCAGCAAACAAATCTGGTATAGCTACTAAGAAAGGGTTAATCTTTACTGCTGAGATAGTAGATTCTCCCTATGTTGGAGAGATACACATTGGAGTATACAACACTTCTCAAGAAGCCCAGGTTATTGAGGCTGGCCAGAAGCTGGTACAATTTATTCATGTGCCAATATATATCACTGAACCAGAGGAAATTCAACAAGAGGAATTCTATTCAGAATCTCAAATGTGGGGAAGTAGAGGAGATAAAGGATTTGGTTCATCTCAAGGTTCATCTCAAATTAAATAACCGTGGACATAAGGAATATAAATGAACAAGTGCCTCAGGTAGAAGAAACTGAGGCACAGATATTACAAGAAATGTATGATCTTGGGATAGAACAATTCTATGGGTATAAACCCATAGAAAAGTTACCCGATTACCCATTAGATATAAATAATCCAAAGAACCAAGTTATCTTAAAAGATTTCATTGGTAGGGTTATTGAGGAATTAACCGAAGGCTTCGAATCTACCGATGAAGTAGTATCTATATATCGTGATTATGGGTGGAACAATGATTGCTTAACTTCAGAAGAATATACTCAGGTATTAAATCATCTAGCAAATGCAAATGAGGAACAAGCAGATGCCTTGGGATTCTTCTTTACTTTGCTTTTGTATTCTAATATATTGCCAGAAGATATATTAAAATACCAAGATGCAAAGAGTTTATTTGAGGTAATGGCAATTGGGGTTAAAGAAATACTTATCAAGTATCCGGATCATCGAAGTGTAAGGAAATACCCTATATTAAGTCCAACAGATTGGGCAATAGAAGATAGGGCAAAATATGATAAGATCGTTTCTTATACTCCCGGTTTCAATGGGATGAGCGAAATATCCCATGAAAATGAGAAGTTATACTTATGGGAGGTAATATATGAACTAAACAAGGCAAGGAATTTCCTTAAATGTAGGCCTTGGAAACAAACTCTGGTGATGACTAAGGAAATAGACTTTCAGGAATCCTTAGTAAAATCATTCTATCTCTATATGGGATTCTTAGCTATGAATGGATTTACTCCTTGCGGCTTATTTAGTTTATTCTTTAAAAAACAACGTCTCAATTTATGGAGACAAAAAACTAATTACTAGCATGTCAGGTTGGAACCGTAAACTAAAGGGTCTTCAGACCAATACTGAGGAATCCTTACATTCATTGGAATTTGCTACTTCACAAGAGGCATGGGAAAAACTCAATGAGGGTTTCCTAAGATTAGACCCTATACTTTTTGAAAAGGGGTCTACTGCTAACAGTGGAGTAGCAGTAGTGTATAATGTATTTATAAAGATACGAAAAGCATGGGTAGACCCAGAATTTGATTATGGTAGATGTTTCAATTATAAAGAAACTAAGTGGACTAGCTTATTGAATAACTACATTGACTTTAATAAGCTTGACTTGATGCGTAGTAAACTGAGGGTACTGAAAAACAAGTATAATCAGAATTACAATGTAACCTATATGTTTAACAATCATCATGATAATGGTAAACAATGTCTGATAGCTGCTACATTCTCAAAACGGTTTGGGGAAGATATACCGGTAATAACTATGGTAATACGAGCTTCCGAGATTACGAAGAGACTAATCTTCGATTTCCTCTTAATCCAGCGTATGTCAGAATATGTATACGGACCAGATCAGTCGGTACAAATCAACCTATTCGCAACTCAAATGTACGGAAATGTGGAGACACTTCTAATGTATCATACCCATAAACCTTTGAAGAAAGTACTTAAAGGTACTGATAAAGAAAACCCTTGGATCAAAAGGTTAAAGGAAATCTTCGATAAATTTCAGAATGGTACAGAGAAAGAATTCTCTTCATTCAAGGTATTCTTTAGAAGTTTTAAAGTGCTTCGACCAGATTTATATGAGGAAACATATAAATCAATGAAAGCAAAAGAATTACTTCTTGAATATGAAGATATTGAATATCCCGAGAATGTAATCTCTTACTCTCAACGTAAAGCTTATAAGAAGAAACTTTTAAAACAACAAAAGAAATGAGGATATATTCGAACAGTTTTGAGTTAATGTCAGAGCTTGGCAGAGAACTCAATAGTTATGGTCAAATTGTAAAACCAAAGACCTATCAGAATAAAGTAATTGAAGGTAATGAGGATTTTATTACAAAAGAGCTCATTTGCCAACAATATTGCTTAACTTCACTCGGAGACCCAGTATGGTTATTTGTATTCTCTCATTCAAAGGAATGGGCAGATGCTGAGTTCCAAGAAAGGATTAATACTTCTGAGGTAATTAACCCGGGCAAAGCTTGGGAATTAAGAAAAGACTTATGGGAACAGTTTTTGGTAGATGGTAAATTTGATTATACCTATAACGAAAGGATGGCAATTCTTCCCTATACCATACAATTACTAAGATCAGATTCTGATACTCGTAAAGCGGTATTACCTATATTTAATGGTAATGGTGAAGATGATACTCTTTATTACCATGGAAGTAAACGTATACCTTGCTCAATGTATTATGATTTCCTTATCCGTCAGAATGGCAAAGGAGAGAAGGTATTACATATTTGCTATCATCAAAGAAGTTCGGATTTTGCCCAACATTTCGGTAATGATATTTATTTAGCTTGGAGATTAATGGAATACGTAGCTCAAGAAGTAGGTGTAAAGCCTGGTTATCTATATCATACCATAGATTCATTGCATATATACAAAAAAGATTGGCATTTCTTATCTTGTAATTTAGAGGATTTGAAAGATGAATACTAAATATTCAAATATAAAAGGGTACCCTGGATATTATATATCTAAAAGGGGTACCCTTTTTACTTCTCTTAAAAGGGTAGGAGTTAAAGGGAAAGGCCATGGTAGGAAAGGTACTACTACTGTGATTTCTAATACTTGGAGAAAGAGGTTGGTATCATTAACTTCTAATGGGTATTTACAATGTACTTTGTTTAGAAAGAGGTTTTATATACATAGGTTAGTATATGAAGCTTGGATTGGTAATATACCAAATGGGTATGATATTGACCATATAAATGGTATAAAAACTGATAATCGAGTATCTAATCTAAGAGCAGTTCCAAGGTCAGAAAATTTGAAACATAACTATGAGTTAGGTTTTAGGGGTTCTAATTATATACATACTTTTTCTGATAAAGAAAGGAATTTAATAATGATAGACCATAAAGAAAAGGGTCTTAGTATAAAGAAAATATCTCTTAAGTATGGATATTCTAGGTACTTTATTCATCAGGTATTGAAAGGAATTAGATAATGGAAACAAGATATCACATAATAAGAAACAAAAGAGAGTTAAAGAAACTCATTGCCTGTTGTAAAGCTACCGGATATGCCAGTGTGGATTATGAAACTAATGGTTCACCAATATACAACAAAAGTTTTAAGCCAACTATACTCTCAGTATCCTGGATGCCAGGATTTGGTGCTTCCATTCCTTTAGACCATTTCGAAACAAAAGATTATACATCTCCAGGGTGGAATTGGAAAAAGATGCTAAGGAAATTTGGGGAAGAGGTAATTGAGAATTATGAGATAACCAAGGTTGCATGGAACTGGAAATTTGATGACCAGATAAACCAAAAGTATCGAATATTCTATAGAGGTACTTGTTTAGATGGTATGCTTGCAAAATATCTACTAAACGAGGAAAAACCTAATGATTTAAAATCAATGGTAAGAAGGTATTTGCCTGAGTATGGTAATTATGAAAAGCAAGATGCTTTCGATAAGATATCTTGGGATCAAAAAGAATTAGACCCACTTTGCCATTATGGGTGTCAAGATACAGATTATACTCTTAGGTTAATGATATTCTTTGAGAAGAAGTTAATTGATTTGGGTTTATACAGTACTTTTAGAAATCTAATAATGTCTGCATCAAGGGTACTCACTTCAGTAGAGAAGAATGGTTTATATCTAGATAGAGAGTTCAATAGTCAACTACTGGAAACCTATAAACCAAAAATAGATGCTGCTAGACAAGCCATATATGATTTGCCAAGAGTAAAGAAATTCGAAAAGAAGTATAACCAAGAAAAGATTGATAAGTATATTCAATCTATCGAATCAGAACTTGAAGAGTTAGATTATAATGACCCAAAAGATAAACGGAAGATTACATCAAGGGAACAGAAAATCTCAAATATCAAGGCAGGTATATTCACAACTAAAAAGGAAAAAGAACTAATAAGACCCATTAATTTGGGTAGTCCAGTTGATTTACCTGCATTGATGTATTCAGAGGATGGATTCCATTTCGATGTAATTAAAGATAATGATTCTGGTAAACCAAGTACAGATGAAGAAACCCTTACTAATCTTAGGTTAACCGTAAAAAAACCAGATTCACCTAAAGCAATTTTTCTTGATAGGCTTCTTGAATTACGAGGTTTAGAGAAGATGTATACTGGATTTATAAAAGGATGGGCAAATGAAGTCCAAGATGACAGTAGATTACATGGTCGGTTTAATATTCATGGTTGTATAACTGGAGAGACAAAGTTAATTCTGAAATCAGGCTTTGTATCTATAAAAAACATATCTCCAGACTCAATTGGTATAAAGAACATTGAGGATAAAGATTTATGGGTATTAACTCATAAGGGGACTTGGGAAAAGATTACTCATTCTATTAATAAGGGGGAGCAGAAAACTTATAAATTAAGTACTTCTAGTGGGAAAGTAATCAAGTGTACTAAAGAACATAAATTACTAACACCTTTTGGTATGAAGCGAGTAAGTTATATCCTCAGAAATTCTTTACCTATTATTACTTATGATACTACCGATTTAGTAGAGAATTTAACAGAAAATTCTAAAGAGTACCAAGTCGGAAAGAAACCCTCAGAGATTCTATTTAGAGAAATCCCAGGTTTACCTGGTTATTTAGCTTCTTCTGATGGAGATATTTTTTCTATAAAAACCACTAGTGGGTATTTAGATTATAATAATCCCCATGAATTACATAAAACCTTAAATAATCAGGGTAGGTATATGGTTTCTATTAATAAGAAACCCACTCAAGTATCAAGGCTTGTATATATGGCTTTTAATAATACTTCTGAAATACCTATGAATTTAGTAGTAGACCATATAGATGGGAATAAGACAAATAACAGACCAGGTAATTTACAACTCATTACTCAACAAGCTAATATTAAAAAAAGGATTCACCAGAGTATAAGTTTAAATTTTCATAAGCCTAGCAGTAAATTAGACTTGTATGAAGTAGGGAAGATTAAGTATGATCTTTTGAGTTTACCTCAAGCTGAGGTAATGAGAAAATATTCTATTACTAGAAACCGAGTTAGTAATATAGCTTTAGGAAAGAGTTGGGGAAATGTAAAAATAGAATATATAACTGAGTGTAAGTATATAGGCTTAAAAACCATCTATGATTTATCAGTAAATTGTAATCATAGTTATATTATAAAAACTGGTATCATAAGCTCTAATACTACTTCAGGGAGACTCTCTTCATCATCCCCCAATGCTCAGCAAATACCAAAGACATCAGTAGACCCAAATATAAAGAAGCAATTAGTTGCTCCAAAAGGGACTCTATATATTGCCAGTGACTTTAGTCAAGCAGAGTTAAGAATCATGGCTCATTTATCTGGAGATGAGACTTACTTGAATGCTTTTAACTCAGGTCAGGATCCTCACTTGGCAATTGCTGCTACCAAATATCATGTTCCTTATGAAGAAGCTTTAAAAATATATGAAGATGAAAACCACCCAGACCATAAGATATGGAAGGTAAGGAGAAAGCAAGCTAAACAGATTGCATTTGGACTTATTTATGGGATTGGTGCTAAACTTCTAGCAGTAAAATTATCAGACCCAAAATCTGGTATTATAGTTACACCTGAAGAAGCTCAAAAAGAAATGGATATATTCTTTGGTCAACATCCTAAGTTAAAAACCTTTTTAAAGAAACAAGAGAAATTCCTTAGGAAGAATGGTTACTTAGTTTCTTTATTCGGTAGAAAACGAAGATTACCTCAAATATATTCTTCAGATAGAGGAGAAGAAGCTTATGCTTTACGATTAGCATTGAATTTTCCTTGCTTATTACCCTCATCTCAGGCTCTTAGTAAAACTAAGGGATGGGTAAATTATGAAGATTTAAAGGTTGGTGATGAGATATTAGCTTTTAATCGGGACATAGGAGGATCAGAATGGCAAAAGGTTGAAAGGGTAAATGTATTTGATTATGATGGGGATATGATTAGATTAAAGACTAAGCATCTTGATGTATTATCTACTCCCGATCATAGATGGGTAGTTACTAAGCCGAATAAAATTTCTAAGTTGAATAAAACTGAAGTATTAACTTCTGAAGAATTATATAATTCCGATAAACCTTATGCTATTCCCATAAGAGCTCCCTATAATAATTCAGTGAAAGCTAGATATTCTGATGCTTATGTAGCTTTTTTAGGTTGGTATCTTACTGATGGCCATCTGAAGAATGGTAATATAGTAAGAATATGTCAGAGTAATACTGCAAATCCTCATAAGGTAGATATTATTGATTCTATCATGGAAGAATTAGATGTAGAATTTTCCCGTAGAGAAAAAAATCAAGTAATATGGGAAATAAGAGACCCAGGATTTGTTTATAAACTTAATAGGCTAGTTCCCGAACGTAAGTTAAATATGAAGTTATTAACTCGATTAACTAACCCTCAATTAAGTATCTTATTAGAGAATATGAGGTTAGGAGATGGTTGGTCGGTATGGGCAACCGGAGATAAAACTCAAGGAGAATTACTCCAGGCTTTGGTAGTACTTTGTAATAACACTTCAAGTATGTATGAATTATCCCATGAAGGTGATCTATCTTATTTTAAAGATAAGAAACCAAGTAAATACGGCCAAGAGTTTGTACGGACTACTAAAACTAGTTATGGAGTAAAATTTTCTAATTTTAGGAAATCAGTAAACACTAAGAATACTTACAATTCAGAAAATAATCTGACGAAAGAGAAGTACGTAGGTAAAGTATGGTGTCCTACTGTAAAATCGGGAGCTTTCTTTACAAGAGTAATCGGTGAAGATAAACGATATAGAACCTTAATCACGGGCAATTGCCAGTCTGCAGCATCAGATATGTGTCTATTTGGTAGTATTCTAATATATTACTTAATGAGACAGGGTAAATTACCATCTACAAAATCGGTATGTTTAGTTCATGATGCTAATTATCAGATTACTAAGCCAGAGAATATAAATATTTGGAGCATATATGAAATGTGGCAAATTTATAGGAATCCCTTAACTAAGCCATACTTCGGTTTTCAGATAGATGATGTCACAATGGACATGGATTTTGTCATAGGTAGATCAATGGCAGAAGAACTACCCTTTATCCCAGGATATGATTATAGGAAAATGTTAGAACCAGATTTCTCAGTAGAAGAATATATGGAAGAGCATAAAAAGTATAAGCATATACCAATTTCAGAGTATAAGAAACGATTTAACAAACAAATGAAGCAATATGAAAAAGATTTTAAACGGGCCCACAATATGGAGGGCTAAATGCCCAGTATGTGATTGCGAATTTGAGTATGACACTAGTGAAACTTTTAGAGTTTACGATAAATCAAACAGTGGTATTTTTAAGGTAGTACAATGCCCCAATTGTAAAACTAATATAAAGCATTCAGATTCAGTATCTACCACTACAGAAGCGAAAAGAGAAGATACTATGTCTACATAAATAATATAAATTTTATAAGATTATGGCAACAGAAGAAGAGTTTAAAAAAGCAAGCCAATTAACTGCACTTACTTATATGGTAGCAGGATGCTTAAATTATTCCATAGAGAACTTGAATAAATATCTAGATGCCAAGAATTTACACATTAGTGGTTCAGAGAAGATGTTATTCAATCGTATAAAATCCCAGATATCCCAACTTCAATCAAACCTTTATACCTTAGAGGGTATGGCTTTTAAAGTAATGGCAAAAGATGAAGATGGTAAATTAGCTTATGAGGACGCTACTCATATTTATTGGACAGCTTTCCTATTGTTATTAGATAGAGGAGGAACCGATGCTTTATGCGATTTGAGATTAATGGCTTTAGTAGATAAGTTAAGTGTATACAAGTCTCTTCTTAAGTTACCGGGTATGAAATTGGCTTATCAAACTGCTTTTGCTCAAGTTACTAAAGCAATCAGTAAAGGAAAGTTTAGTAAAGAAGACTTTAAAAACCTATTAGAAGTTTATGAAGACAGAACTGAAAAAACTGAAGGTTAAGTTTGAAGGTAAAACTATCGAAATAGATATTCAAAAGGAATTATCTATTAATGAAAATATAATTAATTCTCAGCTACGAGAGTCTCCTTCTAGTTATTATGTACTTTGTTCTCTTAGAGATAAATATATAAAAGAAAGGGATGCACTAGCAAGGGAAAAAGACGAAGCCTATTCTGCTGCTTGGGTTTATATAAAGGATTCGAATGAGAGATTTAACAATGATTATGTATCTCATAAGGCAAATATAAATCCGAAATATAAATCACTATATCAAAGGTATCTGAAAGCGGTAGAGAAATCAAATAAGTTCATAGCTATATGTAGAGCTTATGAGTCACGAGAAAATATACTTCGTACTATTAATGCCAATCTTAGAAAAGGATAGAGATAACTATATTCAATTACATAACTAATTAATTAACATACAATTATGATTTACTCACTAAACTTCATTTCAACCATGGTAGCAGAGCTTTTTAATAAAACTCTACCTGGTTTACCAACCGAAAATCGGGTTTTGATCTTATCTCCGAAAGATATTAACACAACCAAGTCTGGTATCATTATACCTGGAACTGTTTCTGAGGGAGTTCCCAGAAAGGGAGTAGTAGTTAAAAGAGGCACTATAACTGAAGAATATAAAACTTATACCGATCTTACAGAGGTTGGTAGAGTAGTTACTTACGGTATGTATGCTGGTAAAGAATTGGAATTTGAGATCAGACCAGATTGGCCAGAATCTGTAAAGAATATTCTAGAAAAGAATATCGTTACAGTGTTAAGTTTGAATGAGATCATCTATTCAGAGGCTAATAACAATTAAATTTTAAATATTATGGTAAAAGACAAAAAGAAAAAGCTTTCTTCAGAGGGTAGTTCTACTCGAGATAAGATGCTTGCAAGAAAAAAGAAACTAGAATCCAGAGGAAACGGAGGAGGATTAGTATATCCCAAAGAGGGAACACTTAGAATGAGAATTAAATCTCCAGGTGATGACCAAGAATTGGGAATAGAAATTGTTCAATTCTATTTGGGAGGAGATCTTGGAGGAGTAATATCTCCCGCTACTTTTGATGAACCATGCCCTTTCATGGAAAAATATCAGGAATTGAAAAATTCTAAGGATGACGATGATAAGAACCTTGCTAAACTGATAGTACCCCGTAGAAGATATGTTATTGGCGGAATCGTTTATGACGATGAGAAAGGTACTAAAGTTGGATATGAAGGTAAGGATAAGGGAGTATTAGTACCATCATCTGTATATCAGGATATTATTGACCTTTACCTTGATGAAGATGAGGCTGGTGATATGACCGATTATAAAACTGGATATGATATTAAGATCAAGAGATCTGGTTCTGGTAAATTTGATACTACTTATTCTGCTACTCAGTGCAAACCTACCAAATTGGACAAGAAATATCAGGGTCAATTGGATTTGGAATCCATAGTTCGTTCTCAAATTAAGTCCTATGAAGAACTCGAAGAGATCTTGGCAAAATTCTTAAAAGAAGATCATGGTGATGATGAGGACGAAGAACCAAAGAAAAAGAAGAAAAAGGGAATCCATAAGGATCACTATATGGAAGACGAAGAACCAAAGAAAAAGAAAAGAAAATATCGTTCAGATATCTAATTGGTGTTAGTAATTCATGTTTGTTGTTGGGTAGAGAGGGTAATTAGATTCGTTCGGTTATCCTCTCTTTTTATTTAAATACTTTACATTATGGCTAAGAAATCTAAGGTAGGCTTAAAGGTACCTACAAAAAATGAGATATTAAAAAAATATGGTGGGATGATGAGATTAGCTTCAGAAACTGTAGAATCTAATCTTTGGTTGCCTTCTACTTTCTTCTCTCTGAATTATACTTTTGGTGGAGGTATCCCATTTGGTAAAATCCTGGAGGTAGCCGGAGAAGAATCATCTGGAAAATCCCTAATAGCTTATAATTTTGCCTATGCTTGTCAACAACTTGGAGGTCATGTAATATGGGTAGATGCTGAACAATCTTGGATGAACTCTTGGGCAGAAACTAATGGAGTAGATCCAGAAAAAGTTACAGTATTGAATGATACTCGTATAGAATATATATCTGATGCTGTAGCAGATTTAGCAATCTATTTACGTTCTCAATTAACTCACAATGAGCCGATTCTCTTAGTGATAGATTCTATTGCTGCTATGGACTGTGCAGATAACATAGATTCTAAAATGGTAGAGGGTAAAGCAGAAATGGGAGGTAGAGCTAAGGCATTATATAAATACTTCCGTATCAGAAGCGAGTTATTCTATAAACTGGGAGTTACACAGATTTATATCAACCAATTAAGAACTGCTCTAAATGTAGGATTTGGAAAGGATAATACAACCACTACAGGTGGAGCTGCTCTTAAATTCTATGCTTCAATTAGAGCTGCTTTTTATTCAGGGAGAAGTATTACAGTAAAACAAAAAGGGAAGGAAAGGAAAGCTGGGAAGTTAGTTACTATTCGGCTTATTAAAAATAAAGTGGCTCCTCCAAGACCTACTATCAGTAAATGCCCAGTTTATTTTAATCCTAAGTTCCATGAAGTAGGATTCGATAGATGTTATGCTCTTGAGGATGTATTAGTAGAAAATGACATCATCGAAAAATCCTCAGGTGGAGTATATAAGTTCAAAGGGAAAACCCTTGCAAGAGGAGAAGAGAAATTTCAAAAACTCTTAGAAGAAGATGATGAACTTCGTCGTAAATTACTTCGTAAAGCTGAAATTAATACTATAGGTACTACTAGAAAGAAGATAGTAGCATTGACTACTAATTTATATCCAGTAGATGGAGTAGAATACGAATCTTATAATGATTCAGAAGACGAGGAGGAAGAAGATGAATAAAGAAGAAATAGAGAAAATTATCAAGGAATACCTTAAAGAGAATCTAAGAATAGAACCTAAGGTTAAGTATGTTGATGAGTATAACTCACCAGAGAACTATCTGGATGTTTACCTTGGTAAAGAGAAGATTCAAGAAGTTTTACTGAATTAGGTTTTAGAGGATGAAAACAAGTAATAATACTAATCAAGTTGGAGGTACTCATTACCAATTTGAGATTGAACCAGTACATTTAATGGTAAAGTATAACCTTAACTGGTTTCAGGGAGAAATATTAAAATACGTATCCAGACATACTAATAAGAATGGTAAACAAGATTTAGAAAAAGCCCTACATATATGTGATATGGCAATAGATCTAAAGCCCACCATTGTTTCAAAAGTATCTTTATTAGAAGAGAACGGAGAAGAATACTTTGAGACATATATATCTCAGATGAGTATTTTGGATATGTTTAGAGGTTTAGATAGATCTATCTGGACTTATCAGAACGGTTTTGTAAAAGCTATAAAATATCTCTTATTAGGAGATTGGGTAAAATGTAGAGAAGCTATCTTTATTTTAAAAATGAGTTTCTATGAATAAGAAAAAAACTGTACTACTTGTGGATGGTTGCAATTTACTTCACCAAAGTTTTCACAAGTTCGAGAAGCTTAAATCAACTGACGGTAAACCCAGTGGAGCAATATTTGGATTTTTCAAATCACTACACATGTATCTTACAAGGTTTGAACCAGATGAGGTTTATATTTCATTTGATAATGGTCATTCTCCAGTAAGGATGAAATTATTACCTAACTATAAGGGACATCGGAAAAATATCTCAGTTGATTATGAATCTTTGCAAAGTCAAAAGGCAATCATAATGAAAATGCTGGGTATGCTAAGAATAGATTATATATTCGATAAGAATAATAATACCGTATATGAGGGAGATGATTTCTTAGCATACCTTGCAATTAAAAAATTCCAATCTGAGAAGGTAATCTTAATATCCTCAGATAAGGATTTCAATCAGCTATTGAATAAGAACCTTCGGATATATAATCCTCGAAAAGATGAAATGATTCGAGTAGAGAATTGTAAAGATCTGTTTGGATATCATGCCCATGAAACTGTAGAATACCTTGCAATGGTGGGAGATACTTCTGATGATATACCAGGATTTCCAGGTATAGGTCCAGTAAAAGCAAGAAAAATACTTGATGAAGGTAGAATTGAGAAGTTTATTGCTCAGAGCAAGAATAAAGAATATCTTCAGATATGGAAAAGGAATGAACAATTGATTGATCTATTCTGGTTTGTAAGACATAATCCATTAGAGAAATTACCTCTTAAATCAAAGAAGAAGTTTAAGTATGATAAGTTTAAAAAGATATGTGTAGAATACTCTTTATCTTCATTCTTAACTGACCAATTTATTCAACCCTTTAAAGAATTACACCATGAGTAAAAGAATTATGTTTGTGGGTCCTTCTGGTATAGGAAAGACCACTTTAGCTAAGTACATATCAGAGAAATATAATATACCCTTTATTTCAGGTAGTATGACCGATCTATTGCCAGCTACTAAAGATTTATCTCATACAGAGCTATTATCTTTGGGATCAGAAGCCCTATATAAATCTGATTTTCAATTATTAAACCTGAGAAACAAATTATTCAAAGATAAAGAGGAATTTGTTACCGATAGGAGTTATGCTGATCTAGCTGCCTATTTTTGGTATAAACAATCTAAATCTCTCCCAGAATGTGAGATGGAACACTTTTTCTGTCAATGCCAAACATTAATGGAAATTCAATGTGATCTAGCTATATTCCTCCCTTTGAATCTAGATAATTATAAGGGATGGGATATAGAAGAGAATGGTAAGAGAATAATAAACCGGTACTTCCAGATTCAAATATCTTCTCTTATGAGTGAATTGCTTGCAAATTGGGAAGTACCTACTGTATGTCTATCAAGTTTGGATTTGGAAGAAAGAAAAGAACAAATCGATTATCATCTTAATAGGATATGGGTATGGAGAAACAGAAACAAGTGATAGCAATAGTCTTCTCAGATTTGCATTTGAATATCTATGCTAAATTTAATGAGAATAATAAAAGAACCCTGGATAGTTTCAGGGTTCTGTCGATTATAAATGAACAATGTAAAAAGTATCAATGTCCTGCTTTATTCTGTGGGGATTTATTTCATAAAGCCGAAACACTGGACCAAGACTTAGCTGAGATTTGTTACAATGAGTTTAATAAACTTGGTAAACTAAATATATTGGCTATTTCGGGGAATCATTGCATAAAGAAGGTAAGTAGGATTGGTACTCATCCATTTAGTTGGCTTTATTTAGTAGAAAGATATGGTATAGAAATTATGGATTATCACAATAGACCACTATCTGCTTATCATCAGGATATAATGGTCTATGGAGTTCCCTATATTGATAATAATGTAGGTCTAAGTGAATACCTTAAGAAACTTAAATTAGATAAGAATGTTAAGAATATTCTTTTACTACACACTGATTATCCTGGAGCTAAGGATACTGACGGTAGAGAAGTGGATTCAGTAGAAAACCTAAATGTAAATATTCTGAATAAATTTGATTTAGTATTATGTGGCCATATACATAAACCCCAAAGACTTTCTAAAAAGGTCTATATGATTGGAGCTCCTTATCAACAAAGGAGAACTGATAAAGATTGTAAACTTGGATATTGGAAACTTTATTCAGACCTATCTATGAAGTTTGTAGAATTAAAGGGATTTCCGAAATTTGTTGATGTAGAATCCGAAGATGAGATTAAAGATGATGGCAATTATTATACGGTATTACCTAAAAAATCTAGTATACAAGTAAATACTAACCATCAAATAACTAAGCAATTATCTAAGAAAACTCTAGCAAAAAGGTACCTAAAAGAAAAGGGTATTAAAGATGAGGTTAAAACTAAGCTATTAATCGAAACATTAAAAAAGGCTGAATCATGTTAACATTTACTACACTAAATGCTGTGGGATTTTGTTCAATTGAAAACTTACATCTACAGTTAAATACGAACTGTACAGTATTAATTAAGGCAACCAATGGCAAAGGGAAGAGTTCTATTCTATCTTCATTAGTATGGGCATTATATGGTAAAAACTTAAAGGGAGTATCTAATGTGAACACTTGGGAATCGGTTAGACCCAAAGATTATTTGGGAACTATGGTAGAACTCTATTTTCAGAAAGATTCCCATCTATTCAAAATAATTCGATGTCAGAAATATAAGGGTATCCTTGAGGATGGAGCAAAGGGTAATGATAGGCTTATATTCCTAAAAGATAATGAATTAGTAAGTGTAAAGGGCAAGAATCAAATCCAGGATGAAATTTGTAAAGAAGTAGGATTATCTTACACTCTATTCATGAACTCTATAATGTTTGGTCAGGGTATTAAACGATTAATACAAGAGTCGAATTCTGATAAGAAAAAGATATTCGAGGAAGTATTCGATTTAGAGTTCTTAAACCTTGCAAAAGGAATTGCCCAGCAAGATAAAAATAACTTAATAGCAAAGGTAAATGAGGTAGAACATGAATCTGAATTACTTAAGAGAGAACTAGACACCAACAGGGAAGCTTACTTTGATTTAAGAGATAGGGAGAAGTCTTTTAAGAAAAAGATAAGGGATGAGAAAAGAGAACTAAAGCAAGATAGAGAAAAGCTCACTAAGTTACTAATCGAAAAAAAGAAACAGATTAAAGACGAGGTAGATGCTACTATTCAGGTAAAGATTAAGAAACAGGATAACTTAATCTTAGATTTAAAGAGTAAGATAAAGGATGCAAAGAATCTATCGAATGTACCCCTTAAGAAAGTAATCAAAGAATTAGTAATACAGTTAGAATCTGGTCACTACAAACGTGCATTACGAGATGCTAAATCAATATATAAGGCATTCTCTGACCTTGATAAATACGATAAAGAATATCAAGAAGCCTTAGAAAGATTAGAAGAGCTTAGTAGCGTAAATGATAAATATAAGAAATTAAAATCAGATTGTGATGATATTGCTTCTGACATTGCTTCTATTGATGAAGATCTGGCTAAGCTCAAACAGGAAAAGCTTAAGGTTATGTCTCCCAAATATAAACAAAAGCTTAAAGAGATTAGGAAAAAATTACGTAAAGTTGATGAGGATTTTCACAATAAAGAATTAGAATTAGAGAACTATAATTGGTTGATAGATGATCCTCTTGGTAATAATGGTATAAAAGCTTATTTATTCGATTCTTCTTTAGAGAGGTTAAATTCTACATTAGATAGATATGCCCAGGTATTAGGATTTAGGATTGAATTCACTATCGATCTGGGTACTGCTAGAAAAGATTTTGTTACTCTAATTGAAAGAGATGGGCAAATTATTGATTATGATGAACTATCAGGAGGAGAAAAACAAATATGTAATATAGCAATGGCTTTTGCTATGAATGAAGCTCTTACTGCATCTAAGGGTATAAATCTTGCTTTTCTAGATGAGGTATTTGAATCCCTTAGTTCAGATAATATAGAAGTAGTGATTTCTTTAATACGACATACCTTTTCGGATAAAACCCTTTTCTTAATCACACACCATGATTCATTACCTTTGGGTAATACTAAAATTCTGCAAGTTGAAAAAGTCAATGGCCTAAGTAGGTATCAATTACTATAAGGATATATAATCCTTAAAACAAGACAATGAACTTATGGCAAATAGTAAACGCAAAGGTAATAAATTTGAACTCAAGGTCTCAAAATGGTTTACCCAATGGACTTCTTTCAAATTCGGTAGAACACCTTACTCTGGTGCAAATCATCAGAGTAGGGATCTATCTTCAGACATTATGTGTCAGGATGAAAGACATGCCCATAGATGTAAAATATCAGTAGAATGCAAGAATTATAAAGAGATTAAATTCGAACACATTCTCTTAGGTAATAAGGGATGTGATATACTGAAATTCTGGGAACAAGCCTCAAAAGATGCAAAAAGGGCAAATAAAGTTCCCATACTTTGTATGAGATATAACTCAATGCCTTCAGAAGAATTTTTCTTTATAGTGGGAAAGAAGTTATCATCCGTATTCTATAAATCTTTATTCGATAAAGCCAATATTATGGTAATTGATGTACCAAAGATAGGAGAGATTCTTTATGTATTCATGGCTAGTGATATACTGAAGAATGTAAACTATAAGTTAGTACATAAACAAGCTAAATTAATCCTTAAAAACGCTTAAATATGAAAAAACATACCCCTTATGTATATTGTATATTTTATATGGAGAAGAAATACTGCTCTCGAATCAATGTAGAGTTGAAAGAGAAGGGGTATAAAAATATAAAAGCCATTATCCCAATGGTGAATGTATTAAAGAAAACTCATAAGGGCAAAATGCAATTTGAGGAGATCCCTATATTATTCGATTATGGGTTTATCAAAATGCCCAGTGAGTTTGCCTATTCTAGACCTTTTCTGAATAAATTAAAGAGAAATATTTCTGGTATAAGAACTTGGTTAAAGGCTACAGAAACTTTACACCCGAGAAAGAAAAAAGTAAGGATAGATAACTCTGAAGATTTTGATGATTTCTCGTTAGTAGCTACATGTTCAAGAAAAGATGTTAGAAGGTTTAAGAAGATGGCAAAAGAGAATAAGAAATACTCCGTTGAGGATATGATGAATATACATCCGGGAGATTACTTAGTATTAAAGGGCTATCCATACGAGGGAGTAGATGCTACAGTATTAGATGTAGATTATAACAATAAGCTAGTGAAGTTATTGTTATACCCAGAATGTGGTAGAATGGAATTGAAATTGCCCTTTGATAATGTTTTATATTCAGTATACCAAAGTTGTGATCCCGATAAACTCTATGCTAATCAGCAAGAATTTGACCCAAATAAGATTACATCAGAAGCAATTGATAACATAATGGCGTATAGGAGAAATTGATATGAATGAATTTCAAAAGAAAGCATGGGACTGTTTAACCCAAAAAGAACAACAATCTTTGTTCCTTCAATTATCCGAAAATAAGTCATCTTGGGAAGCTGGTGAGATTTTAAAGTTGTCTCATTATAAGTATCTTGAAATCCGAGAAAGGTCTGAGAAGTTCTTTAGGCTTTTCTCGGATTTTTTTGAGAGAAGGACTTCTATATTCAGACCAGATTGCCCCTGTGAAAGGAATTTTCAAGATTATATAGAAGGATGCTTAGAGAAAAGATTAAAGAGAAGAGAAGCTGCTTTATATTCTGGTGATGCTGCTCAGATATTGCCCAAGGTGAATACTCATAATATAATGAGGAATATGAAAAGGTTAAGAGAATCAGAAGATCCTTGGGATCAGGATACTGTTAAGTTAATTTTTGAATACGATAGATGGAATAATTCTCGTATTCTTCCAAGAATACTACAACAGCCCTCTGCATTCAAAAGGAGATTGAATAAAAAGGATAAGATCTATATCAGATACCTTTTAAATAGAGTACCAGAATGGATGCACACTAAAGTAAAAGAAAGATTCCGATATAAAGTAAAACCTGGAAAGAAGAAATACTGGGTATGTTTAATATCCCAAGAATTATATACGGATGGTTATCTCTTACTCCCAGTAAGACCTTTAGAAGAGGTAGTAAAAGAGTTTAGTAGATTCTATATGTATGTATTTGAAGAAAAAGATGATGCGGATACTTTTGGTTTTATGGTATCTAAATTTATGGATAAAACGGGGGATGTGAAATTAGGGCAAAAGTTTTGGCCAGAATATCGTTACTGTGTTCAAAAGGCAGTTAATTATAACCAGGTAAATAATATTGACTTTAACGTAAAGGTAATGGATGTTGCCTATAATGTTCATAAAACCCGAAAACCACGAAAACATAAATCAACTGGTACAGAACGAGTGAATCCTCAGCTATTATATAAAAAATAGTGATATTAATTTTATATTTGAATTAATCTTTATATATTTGCATATCGAAAAATTTAAAAACACTTTTAAAGTATGGTAAAGAAGAAAAAAGATAAACTCGTTCCCTCTAAAGAGAAATCTAATTTTCTCGGAGCTGCAGGTAGGAATCAAACCTATCGGGACTTAAAAAGAAAGGCAGTTATATTGGGAATGCCTTTTCCTGATGCTTGTTCTGCTTCAGTATTCCAATTAATCAATTGGATAAATACTTCAGAAGAGAAACCAAACAAACATCTTATTAATGAATACGATGATTGGATGGATAGGCAACTAGAAACTGCAGGATTAGCAAAAGATGATCCCTTAAGAAGTTCAAAATTAAGACTTGGCTTTTTGGGAGAAGAAGGAGAAGATGGAAAAAGAAAAACAAGAAGAGTATCTGGAATAAAGAAACCCAGAGAAAAGAAACCCCCCAGAGAAAGGGACGAATTTAACCTCATAAAGGGTACTAAAAAATCCTATGTATGGGAATTAACTTCAAAGGGATACGAATTAGAGAGAATAATTCGAAGAATGAAAAAGAAATTCCCTGAAGCAAATGAGAAATCCATAAATCTTTGGTACCGTACTGCAAAAAGGAAACTGAATGGTAAAGATAAAGGAAAGTAGTAGGGAAGAGATAAAACCTGATCGGTATTATTTTTGGACTTGGAGACCAGACACTACCAATAAATATATAACCGAAAAGAAATTATACCGGAAGCATCTTACTTCTATACCTTATTTTACTAGATCCCATATAAAGAGAACTTTGATTTACCTTTATGGAGTAGATGTTCTTCAATATATTCATATTATCTCAGGTAGGAAACTCCTAAGGCAAGGCATTAAGAAAGCCCAAGATATGAATGGAAAGAATCACTTTAAAGGAACTACAAAATTTTACTTTAAGGGTAAATTAGTAAAAGCCAGGAAGTTTATTATACCAGACGAATATAGGGTTGATAAACATAGAAGAAGACGATTCATGATACAGATGCACAGGGTTTTTCATTCTAAGGGTAAACAAGAATTTGATAAAAGGTATGCGAGAAAATTATATGGACAACGGCAAGGGATCTCTGCCCAAGCAATTAAACGAAAGAGAATACAGGTCCGTAATTCTATCTTACAGAATCTACAATAGATTACCTCAAAATGAGAAAGTAGAATTTGATCGGAACTTTCTTAATTACCCTCCCTTAATTGGGTCATTAGCCCTTTTCTTATGGAAATACTACCAAGGGAGGGTAAAGATGCAAAAGCTACTTTTCATAAAAGCTCAGAGGGATCTATTGGATTTATTCGATAAGGCAAATACCAAATTTGTGGGGTATCTCCCAAAAGAAAGGTTTCTTAAGAAAGCTCTTTTATTTCAAGGTTTTGTATCTTTAGAAAAAGTTAAAATTCGAAAGGCTTATGCTTATATAATGACCAATCGGATGATAGAAAATCAAATATGGGTCTACCCAATTCGATTAGCTGATAACTATAAAACAATGAAAAAAGGGAAATACAAATTCTATACCGAATGCTTTGGAAAGGTTGGTATTCCTGGAATAACTAAAATTAAATATAGCTATGAATGATATACCTCAAATTTTTAAGAGAAAGGCTTTTGACCCTTATCAAGGAAAAGTCTTTAAGATAGCTACTTATCAAGGAGATAAAATCCTTAGTAGTCAAGAAGTAAATATCACCTCTAAAGAACAGTTAAATACAGTTCTTGAAGATATAACACAATTTAATACTGCTCAGGAGGAATTATTAAATTCTGGGTATGTTAAGCTTATAAAACGAAAACGATTAATTACCGTTTAAATTAACATTATATTATTAACCAACTTAAACATTACGAAAATGGCTAAGAAGAAAAAAGAAGTAGAACTGAAAGAAGTTTCTAGAACAGAAGTAAATGGTACAATTATTATCAAGTACGAAGATGGCTCAATCAAAATCATTCTGGCTCCGATTGCCTTGACTGCCGAGGAAGCAGAAGACCTTTTTGGTTCTGAATCAGATGATGAAGACGAAGAGGAGGAAGAAGAATCAGACGAAGAGGAGGAAGAAGAATCAGACGAA